>BNJT01001099.1_pt1 | contig 264646 bp, 410 predicted proteins | sample 8540491 | NCBI WGS metagenome assembly BNJT01 (sample SAMD00202455, study PRJDB9452) | human saliva metagenome | host: Homo sapiens | reverse complement strand
CAGCTGGTGGAACTGGTCAAGACCTTCGATCGCAAAGTCGCGGTGGATCGGCTGAGCCTCGATATCCCCGTCTCCAGCTTTTTACGGCATCGTCGGCCCCAATGGGGCCGGAAGACAACCAGCCTGTCGATGGCCACCGGCCTGCTGCGTCCCGATGCCGGTCGGGCACTGGTCCACGGCGTCGACGTATGGGCCGAACCGCTACGGGCCAAGGCTCTTCTGGGAGTTCTGCCCGACGGCCTGCGAACCTTCGACCGTCTCAACGGTCTTGAGCTCGTCACCTACTCCGGCCTCCTGCGCGGGCTCTGAGCGCGACGTCGTCGTGCCCTGGGCAACCGAGCTGGTCAAGGTTCTGGGGCTGTGGGAGGCCGGCACCACACTGGTGGCCGATTACTCGGCGGGTATGCGAAAGAAGGTTCACCTGGCCTGCGCCATGGTGCACTCGCCCTCCATCCTGGTCCTGGATGAGCCCTTCGAGGCTGTTGACCCGATTTCGGCGCAGACGATTCAGGCGATTCTGCGGGACTACGCCGCTGCCGGAGGAACCGTGGTCATCTCAGCCACGTCATGGCCACTGTGCAGCGCCTGTGCGACCACGTGGCCATTATCAACGCCGGCCGAGTCGTCGTTGCGGGGACGACGGAGCAGGTCGCCGCCGGGGGCCGACCTCGAGCAGCGCCTCACCGAACTGGTGGGGGCCCAGGTGCGAACGGAGGGGCTGTCATGGTTGCGACCCTCATCAAAGCTGAAATGGCGTCTGACCTCAACGCCTTGACCAAGAACGTCTGGGCCATCGTCGGAACCGTGTTGGGAGTCCTGTACGGGCTGGGAGCCCTCGCCATGAGTGCTGGCCGGCGCCGTCGGGCTAGGGGCTGAGCGCCGATCCCCGTGTGGCTGCGCTGGTGCTCGGCTCCCTCGGGGCGCTGCTGGTGGTCGGCTGGGCGCTGGTGCCGCTGCTCGTCACCGGGGTCGACTCAACCCTGGATCCCCGGAGCCATGGCCGCCTGGACCGCTCCGTCCCGAGGGCTGGCCGCCGGGCTGCTGGCCGCAGGAATCCTCGGCATCCCCCGGCTGCCCTGACGGCAGTCGTCTGTCTCGTCCCGGTTCTCACCTGGCTGGTGGCGGGCCGGTTCTTAGCGGCGCTTCTGGCGCTGCCGTGCGCTCCGGCTGCTCTGGCCACCTGCGTCATCGTCTCCCGCATCGTAGTGACGGCCGCGGGTATCTCCTCCTCCCGTCGCGGACGAGAGACGACGGCGATCATCGCCTTCCTGACCTTCCTGGCGGCCACGCAGCTTCCCAACCTCATTCCCAGGCTCATCGGGGCGACGACATCGCCGGCTCCCTCGAGCGGCTCCAAGCCGCTGCCCGAGCACTGGGACTGACCCCCACTTCGGCTGGGCCTTCACCGCTCCCGGGCGCATGGCCAGCGGTTCGGTGCTGCCTGCTCTGGCTCTGACGGTCGGGTCCTGGATCATTCCCGCGGCCCTGCTTCCCCTGTGGCAACGCGTGGTGGGCAGGGTGATGACCTCTCCGGGGACATCGCAGACTCGCACGCGCGCCTACTCCTCTGCACAGCGCAGACGGGCACTGTGATCCGCAGGCCGAAGACCAGATCGACGTCCTCCCCTGGGCCCGTAGACTCGGCTCCCTGATACCGCGGCCCGCAGCCGCCGTGGCGGCCCGTAGTCTGCGCTACTGGCGCACCGATCCCAGGTATCTGGTCCAGTTCCCTGGCCGTCCTACTCATGCCGGTGGTCCCTCGTCCTGGTTCCCGCTCTCAACTCCAGTCGGCTCCGTCTTCACCATCGACGGGCATCGGATGGAGACCGGCTCGCCATCGGCCACGCCCCGCCATGCTGCTGTCTGCGGCGCCGTCTCTGGCCGTGTTCGTGGGCATGGGCGATCCGCGACGACCCTGGGTATGGACTCCACCGCGCTGTGGAGTCATATCAGCGCCGGGATCAGTGGAGCGCACGACCGCCTGGGACGGGTTGTCGGAGCGGCTCTGTGGCAGGTCCCCATGCTGCTCGCCGTCGAGGTGCTCACGAGTCTGTGGACCGGCCGCTGGAGACGCTTCCGGCCGTCACCGGCGCCTGTCTGGCCCTCTACGGTTGTGCGCTGGCGTGGTCTCTGCCTCACCAGCGTCCTCGTGCCCCTACGAGACGGTGGCTCCGGAGACAGCCCCATGCGCTCGCGGACTTCGGGAACGGCTTTTCTCGCTGCGATCATCCAGATGGTGGCGATCCTGGTTCTCCTGGCCGTCTGCTCACCCGTCCTGGGGGCGGCGATTTACGGCGTCGTCTGGGACTCGCGGTGGTGAGGTGGGGCGCGTTCGGCCTGGGGATCGTCTGGTGCGCTCTGACGCTCTGGGGAGGCATTGTCTTCGGGGGCGGCTGCTGGACCGGCGCGGTCCCCAGGTTCTTGCAGTGATCCACACGTGGTCGGAGCACGCCCAGCCGGTGGTGATCGCTGGCGGTCACACCGTCATAGGCTGATCGATTCTGACAAATCGGGATAGGATTGCTGTAAAGTCGCTCAAGAACGCAGCGGCTCACAGAGGTCAGTAGACTCAGAACATCCAGTCGTTATGTCAGAGAGGACATCACCGCTGCAGCTTGTCATTCTGGACTCCGCTCAGGCGCTCGCACTGCGGGCGGCCGAGCGAGATCGAGGCGCTGCTGACGGACAAACCGGCAGCCGTACTGGGGACCGCCACCGGGTCCTCACCCCTGCCCCTGTACGATGAGCTCGCCGCTCGCTGCGCCGCCGGACGCATCAGCTTCGCCGAGGTCACAGGGCTTCATGCTCGACGAGTACGTCGGCCTGCCCGCCGGGCACCCGGAGCGCTACGCCACCTTCATGGAGACCAACCTGCGCTCCCGCGTCGACATGCGTCCCGGTGCCCCGCTGCATGGACCGGACGCGCTGAGTGAGGATCTTGAGGCGGCCTGCCGGGACTACGAGGGCGCAGATGGCGGCCGCCGGCTACTGCGACTTGCAGATCCTCGGCATCGGCTCCGACGAGGCACATCGGATTCAACGAGTCGGTGGCGCCCTCGACTCGCGCACGCACGTCGGTGAGCTCCCACGAGCAGACCCGCCGAGACAACGCCCGCTTCTTCGACGGCGACGTCGACGCGGTCCCCACCCACTGCATCGCCAGGGGCTGGCCACCATCATGGAGGCCCGCAAGCTCGTCCTCATCGCCACCGGAGGGGCAAGGCCGAGGCCATTGCCCAGCTCGTGGAGGGCGAGGTGAGCCCCGAGTGGCCGGCCACCGTCATGCAGCGCCACGACGACGCCCCTGGTGCTGGTCGACCCCGCGGCCGCCAGCAGGCTCACGTCCAAGCACTGACAGAGTCGTCGAGCATCTCAGGGAGAGCCTCCCCACAGACTCAGAATGGGGTGGGCGACTGCCGTTGTACCCCGTCCGACCTACACTGGGCGGCATGACAGACGTCCTCGCCAGTGCTGATCCAGGATCGCCCGGAGCTCCGACCGACCCGGCCTGAGCCCACGCAGGGCGTCGGTAGCAGCCGTCCTGGAGCGCGAGGAGCTCCAGTCGACCGACGACGGCGATGCGGACCGCTTCGCCCACTACGTCCGCAAGGACAAGATCGCTGCGGCCGCCGTCACCGGGCGTCCCGTCGTCGCCCTGTGCGGCAAGGTGTGGACGCCCGGGCGCGACCCGTCGAAGTACCCGGTGTGCCCCACCTGCAAGTCCATCTACGAGGAGATGCGCAGTGGGGGCGACTCCGACGGCGGCAAGGGGCCCCGTTTCCCGCTTCCCGTTCGGGCGAGGCGGTCGGTGAACGCCGCCCGCGGCGGCCAGGCGACCCACCCCGCCCCGACGCGAGTCTCGACGTCGGCGGCCCAGAACCTCCCTCCGGCCTACCCGCGTCGCGCGCCGCCTGGGGAACGGCCGGGTCGCTGCGCGCTTGGCAGGCCGCGGCCCTGGGACAGTACCTGGAGGCGATGCCCCAGGGACTTCCTGGCCGTGGCCACGCCCGGAGCAGGAAAGACGACCTTCGCGCTGCGGGTGGCCACCGAGCTGCTCAGCTCCGGTGACGTTCACAAGGTGACGATCGTCTGCCCCACCGAGCACCTCGAAAGTACCAGTGGCCGAGGCGGCCGCCCGTGTCGGTATCCACATCGACCCCTCCTACTCAACTCCCAGGGGCGCTCGGATCGCGCTTCGACGGCGTCGCCTGACCTACGCGCAGGTGGCCGCCAACGCCAACCTGCACCGCGCCCGCACCGACCAGGCCCGTACCCTCGTCGTGCTCGACGAGATCCACCACGGCGGGGACGCCCTGAGCTGGGGGGACGCGATCCGCGAGGCCTTCACCCCGGCGCGTCGGCGGCTCGCCCTGACTGGGACGCCCTTCCGCTCCGATACCTCCCCGATTCCATTCGTGCGCTACCAGGAGGACGCCTCCGGTCTCGAAGCGCTCCCAGGCCGACTACTCCTACGGCTACTCCGACGCGCTGCGAGACGGCGTCGTGCGCCCGGTGATGTTCATGTCCTACTCGGGCCAGATGCGGTGGCGCACCAAGGCGGGCGATGAGGTCGCGGCCCGTCTGGGCGAGCCCCTCACCAAGGACATGGAGGCTCAGGCCTGGCGCACCGCGCTCGACCCGGCGGGGGAGTGGATCCCCGCGGTCCTGGCCGCCGCCGACCAGCGCCTGACCGAGATGCGTCGCCAGGTACCCGATGCCGGAGCCCTCGTCATCGCCTCCGACCAGGCCAAAGCCCGGGCCTATGCCAAGCAACTGCGCGCCATCACCGGCCAGGCCCCCACCGTGGTCCTCTCCGACGACAACGGCGCCTCCAGCCGTATCGAGGCCTTCTCCGCCTCCACCGACCGCTGGCTGGTGGCCGTGCGCATGGTCTCCGAAGGAGTGGACGTCCCCCGGCTCGCCGTGGGCGTCTACGCCACCCTCAACCTCCACCCCGCTCGTTCTTCGCCCAGGGCTGTCGGGCGCTTCGTGCGCTCGCGGGCCCGCGGCGAGACCGCCTCGGTCTTCCTCCCCCGGTCACGCCCCTGCTGGCTCTGGCCGGTGAGATGGAGGTGGCCCGCGACCACATCCTGCGCCGTCCCGACTCGGCGGCGCAGGACGATGCCCTGTTCAGCCCCGAGGACAAGCTGACTCGCTGAGGCCAACAAGACTGAGAGCGCCTCGGCCCGAGCTGCTGCCCGGCTTCGAGGCCATGGACAGTCAGGCCGAGTTCTGACCGTGTCCTCTTCGACGGCGGCGAGTTCGGGACCGGCGCCATGGTCGGCAGCATCGAGGAGCAGGAGTACCTGGGGCTGCCAGGGGCTGCTGGAGCCCGAGCAGGTGACCGCTCTGCTGCGCCAGCGCCAGGACAAGCAGATCGCTTCCCAGAAGAAGCAGGATGCCGCTGCGGCTCAGAGACGGAAGAACTCAGGTGTCGACGACGCCAGGCGCCGGGCGGCGGCCCGTCAAGGAGCTCTCCCAGCTGGTGGCCGCCTGGGCCCGCCGCTCGAGCCAGCCGCACGGCGTCGTCCACAACGAGCTTCGGCGCGTGCGGGGGACCCGAGGTGGCGGCCGCCTCCACCGAGGAGATCGAGAAGCGCATCCAGACTCTGCGGCGCTGGTTCGTCGGCAAGCGCTGACCCACCTGAGGTGGCCAGGTGCGGATGTGGATCCGCCCTGGTGTCCTCTCGGACGGCTCAGCGCCGGGTAGCGCCTCGCCCGTTGAGGTCGACGTGGCGGGTCGACAGCGCCGACTCGCCGTCGCTCAGTCGCCAGGCGTCATAGGGCAGTTCAGCACGGGACGCTCTGTGCCGCTCCGCCGCCGCGTTCAGAGCCTCCTTGCCGCGATGCTCTTCAATGATCCTGCCCTCATCAACCAGGAGCACCTGGAGCGGCCCTGGCTCCGGCCTCATCCAGCGCCGCCAGTCCCTGCTCGCGCGAGCTGCTGAGACCACCAGTCCCTCGGCCGCTGTGCCCCCAGCGGCGAGGACGCGACCGGCCCACTTACGGCCTCCTACAGTGGACTTGCCGCCCGAGGAGAACTTGGCGACCTCCTCCATGGTGCCGTCGGCACCCTCGCGCTCCACCAACTTGTAGACGAGCGCGGCAGTCGGACGCCCCTGATCCGGTGACGAGCTTTGGTGCCCACGCCGTAGGAGTCCACGGGGGCCGCCCCCAGCGCGGCGATGGCGTGCTCGTCCAAGTCATTGGTCACGGTGATCTTCGTCCTCGTCGCGCCCAGGGAATCGAGCTGAGCGCGCACCTTGAAGGCCCCGGCCACCAGGTCTCCGGAGTCCAACCGCACCGCCCCGAGCTCTCCGCCTGCCGCCCTGGCCGCCTTGACGGCCCGCTCCACGCCGGTGGCGATGTCGTAGGTGTCCACCAGGATCGTGGTGCCCGGGCCGAGACTGGCCACCTGCGCGGCGAAGGCCTCCTCCTCGTATCGTGCAGAAGGGTGAAAGAGTGCGCCGAGGTTCCTACCGTGGGGATTCCGTAGAGCAGCCCCGCCTCCAGGTTGCTCGTTCCCACGAAGCCGCCGACCACCGAGGCCCGGGGCTGCGGCGACGGCCGCCAGTTCGTGGGCGCGGCGGGCGCCGAAATCCACGCAAGGGCGCCCGTGGGCGGCGATCGTCATACGGGATGCGGCTGCGGCGACGGCGCAGTCGTAGTTGTAGATCGACAGGGCCAGGGGTCTCCAGGATGCATGCCTCGGCGAAGGTACCCTCGACGGTCAGCAGCGGGGAAACCGGCGAAGTAGCACTCGCCCTCGGCGTAGCCTCGGATTGTACCGGTGAAGCGGTAGTTGCGCAGGAAGTCCAGAGTCTCGTCGTTGACGACCCCAGTGCGGTGCAGGAAATCGATCTGGTCGGGAGTGAAGGTGAAGGCCTCGATGGCGTCCAGCAACCGACTGGTGCCGGCAACGACCCGAAACGTCGTGATGCGGGAAGCCTGCGGCCGAAGAGCTCGAAGACGCTGCGTCTCAGGGCAGTGCCGGACTCCAGTGCTCCCTGAAGCATGGTGAGCTCATACATATCGGTCAGCAACGATGTCGAGGCTGCGAAGCCGCGGACACGTCGACAGGGGCTGTAGAAGCAACAGTGGATTCGGCAGCGGGCGCGTAGTCGTTCACGGGAACAACCTATCGCGGCACGGAGCGGAGGCCACCTGTCGTCGGTCCCCGTTGGTCAATCATCGGTGGTTTTTGGGAAGGTGACTGGCGGATCACCGACCTCATACTGCCGGGACGCCGTTACCCTGGTGGCATGAGCGCCTCGCTGCCCGTCGCCGAACCGGAGATCCTGGAGGAGTCCTGTGCCCGCGCTCAGCGCCTGTGGTGCACCGTGGTTCATGACGATCCGGTCAACACGATGAGTTATGTGACCTGGGTCTTCCACCCTACTTCGGCTTTCTCCCCTGCCCGTGGCTGAGGCTCGCATGATGCAGGTGCACACCACCGGCCGCGCCGTCGTCTCCCGGGGCGCCCGCGAGCGCATGGAGATCGACGTCACCGCGATGCACGGCTATGGTCTGCGCGCCACGATCGAGCCTTTGAGGCGACGACGGCGAGGGCTCCGCGAGCGATGCCGCAGGAGGACAGTGATGCGAGCCTTCCGTCGGGTCTCCCAGGGACTGGCCTGCGGCCCTCGATGACTGGGAACGAGAGATCCTGGCCCGGTTAGCTCTTGAGGTCAGGGCCCTCCTCCAGCGGATGACTCGCTCACGAGAACGCGGACGACTCGGTCGCCGCTTCGCCGTCGTCCCATGCCGATCCGGGGCGCCTGGGGAGAGCGAGCGGGATCGCGAGGTCCTGGCGGCTCTCGACTTCGACGTTGATCCGCCCGCCAATCACGTTCACGCCGGCCGGCCGACTACAGATCCCGTCGTCGGCGTCCTGCTGCCGGAGGCATCCGAGGATCCCATCACCGCGATGGAGGTGAGCAGTCCCTGACCCGTGCGCGGCTGCGGGGCGACAAGGTCGCCCGCCTGGTGCGGCTGGTTGCCGAGCTGCGGGTGCCATCGGGCCCCGAGGCGACGGTGCTGGTGCCACTGGGACAGGAGGCGGACTGGCTCGGTGCGATCAACGACATCCGCCTTGTGCTGGCTCAGCGTCTGGGAATCGAGTCGGCGCGGGACGCCGGGCACGTCCACGACATCGCCTCCAGGAGGCCCCCTGAGGCGAGACTTCACGAGCAGTGGTACCGCGGTACGGCACTCGTCTACGACATGGTCACCTGGTGGCAGGAATCACTGGTATCCGCGCTGTTCGGGGAGCACAGGGGCCCGCATAGTCTCGCTGTGTGAATGATGCTCCGATCGGGATGTTCGACTCTGGGGTCGGTGGCCTCACCGTCGCCCGTTCCGTCCTCGACCAGCTGCCCCACGAGCAGGTGCTCTACATCGGGGACACCGCCAACGGCCCCTACGGCCCCCGAGACATCGCCGAGGTCCGCTCCCTGGCCCTGAGCATCATGGACGAGCTCGTGGACCGCGGGGTCAAGCTGCTCGTCATCGCCTGCAACACCGCTTCCCGCAGCCGTCCTGCACGATGCTCGCGAGCGCTACACCCTGGGGTCGGGGCGTCCCGGTCATCGAGGTGATCCACCCTGCCGCGCGCACGGCTGCCCGGGTGACCCGCAACGGCAGGGTTGGTTTGATCGCCACCCGGGGACGGTCGACTCGCGCGCCCATGACGATGCGCTTCAGGCCGTCCCCGGCGTCGAGCTCTTCTCCCAGGCCTGCCCGCGTTTCGTCGAGCTCGCCGAGCGGGGCGTGACCACCGGCGCCGAGGTCCTCGACGTCGCCGAGGAGTACTCGCCCCCATCAAGGCGGCCGGTGTCGACACGCTCATCCTGGGATGCACCCACTACCCTCTGCTGGTGGGGCCGATCTCCTACGTGATGGGGAGGACGTGCCCTGGTGACCTCCTCCGATGAGACCGCCAGGATGTCTACCGGGCACTGGCCCTGCAAGAACCTCCTTCGCGGATCAGACGCTCCCGAACCGCGTCATGACTTCCGCTCCACCGGTGACCCGGAGGCCTTCTCGGTGCTGGCCCGGCGCTTCCTCGGGCCCGAGGTCGCCGCCGTCGAGCGCATCGCCTTCGCCTCTTCCGAATCGGGCGTCCGCGTCGCCGTCCGACGTTTCCCTTCCCGCCACCCTCCAAGGATCTGCATGAGACTCACGATTATCGGATGCTCCGGCTCCATGTCGGGTCCTCAGTCCCCGGCGTCCTGCTACCTGGTACAGGCCGACGGGGTCGATGCTGACGGCGCGCTGCGCACCCTACTCGATCGTGCTGGACCTCGGGCCGGGATCGATGGGGCAGCTGCTGCGGCACCTCGATCCCGCCGAGCTCGACGCCATCGCGATCTCCCACTGCCACGCCGATCACATGGTGGACCTGGTGGGAATGCACGTCTACCGGCGCTGGTTGCCGACCGGGGCGCTGGGGCCGGTTGCCTGCCTGGGGCCCTCAGAGCTGCTGGAGCGTCTTCAGGGTGTTGACGGCGTGCCGCCGACCGAGCGCTACGCCACCGAGTTCGGTTTCGTCACCGCCGTGCCCGGCAGGTCCTACAGCGTGGGGCCCATGGTGATCTCGCCCTTCGAGGCGCTCCATCCGGTGGAGGCCTACGGTTACCGGGTCGAGGGGCCGAGTGAGGAGGATCCCTCACGGCGGGTCGACCTGGCCTTCACCGGGCGACACCGACTCGTGCCAGAGCATGAGCGACATGGCCCGGGGTGGACCTCCTCCTGGCTGAGGCGGCCTTCGTCGAGGGCCGTGACACGGTGGGCGGAATGCACATGACCGGTCGTCGCGCCGGGGAACTGGCCGCCCAGGCCGGTGCGGGCCACCTGGTCCTCACCCACATCCAGCCCTTGGACCGATCCAGCCGTGCCCCTCAAGGAAGCCGCATCCGTCTACTCGGGCCTGTTGGAGGCGGCGACGGCGGACGCCGTCTGGGAGCTGTGAGCCTGGCGGGCAGGACCGCCCCCAAAGCAGCGGACGATCTCCTTCACCCCGGCTCTGCCCGACGGGACGGACTGTCCTTGGATCCGGGACCGGCGGACTCGCTGGTGGCTGGTGATTCCTGCGGATTTTGCGGCCGTGGCGCTCGTGGCCCTGTTCAGCGCCGCCTCGACGCACACGATGGGGCAGGTCGTCACCGCGCTGTGGCAGGTGGCTGTGGCGGTGGTCATCGCCTGGGCGCTACCTGGTTCCTCCGACGTCGTCACCCCGATCATCTGGAGATGGCGCTACCCGAGGGGCTCATCGTCGTGGGACTCGTCTGGGTGACCTGGACCGCGCTGCGCTACCTGACAGCAGCGTTCGACGACGGCGCGGCCGTGGTTTCCTGGGCGGTGATGACAGGGACTTTCCTCCTGGTGTTCCTGGGAGGATGGCGATGGCTCTACGGCTACGTGCGCGCCCACGATTCCCTGATCCCAAATCGCTGGAACGGCGCCTCGCCGAGCAGGAGCAGGACGGGCGTTAGTCTCGCTCAGGGTAGCCCCTCGACTCCTTCCGACTCGGGGCGCTCTCTTTACGGGGTGGCAACCCGGCCGTTCATACCTTTGACGCCATGCACCACTCCTCCAAGCAGCGTCGATCGCATCGGTGGATCGGCGCTCTGGGCTGCCGTCGCCCTCATCGTGGGAGAGGAGTGGGCGGATTCCTCACTTATGCGCACCGGCACGAGGGGCGGGCTCCACGAGGCACCATGCTCATGGGACAGGACGTGTCCGGAATGGACCGGCAGACCCTGATCGCGCTCGTCTCCCAGAGGGCCGCATCAGCCCTCACTGACGCTGAACGTCAGAGGAACCTCCACCACCGTTCCGATCTCCCAGATCGCCCGGGATCGACGCCCAGGCGACCGCGGAGGCCGCCGTGTCCGGAGCCGGATCGCCGATGGCCCACCTACGCGGCATCGTCAGGAAGCGGGAGGTGACGGTGCGGTACACGATCGACGAGGAAGCCCGTGCCGCGCTGGTATCCCAGCTGAGCAGCACGCTGCACGATCACGCGGTTGAGCCGACAGTGGCCTGGGATGAAGACGGCGGTGGCTTTCACCGCCTCACCCGGAAGATCAGGTGACGGCATCGACCCCTGATGACCTGGACTCGGCTCTCGATGCCGCCGCGCGCAAGCTCTCCGATCACACGGCGCCGCTGTCGATCCGCCGGACCGAGCCCACGGTGAGCGCCGAGGAGGCGAGCGAGGTCGCACGATCGGCAACCGCACTGCTGGACGCCGAGCTCTCGGTAACGGTCGACGCCGCTGCGCACACGGCTACCAGGGCTCAGAAGGCCTCTTGGATCGATTTCCCATCAAGGAGGATCGCATCGTGCCCATGGTCTCGCAGGACAGAGTCAAGGCCTGGGTTTCCTCACTGACCGCGGAGGCGGAGCGCAGTCCGGTCAACGCCATCAACGACGTCGACTCATCCGGGACAGTGCTCCAGCTCGCCCGCCCTGGCAAGGCCGGAAGACGGGCGGGCAACATCGAGGAGGTGACGGCGGCGCTCGCCCAGGGGCTCGGTCAGGGCAGGAGCCTAGCCAGGAGATCAGCTGGAACGAGGTTCCCCACTCCACCGAGAACCGGGTGGTGCCCAGCGGGCCGGAGCGCTTCGCCTACCAGGCCAAGGAGGGGGAGAAGTGGATCGACGTCAACCTGACCGACTCAACGCTGACCGCCTACGAGGGGCAGAAGGTCGTCTACGGGCCGATCCTCATCAACCACGGTGGCGTTGGGCACGAGACCGTGACCGGCACCTACAAGATCCACCTGCGCCACCAGGGCGCAGGACATGGGATGCACCTCGAATGGCCCTACTGCGAACGAGGCGTTCCCTGGGTGAGCTACTGGCACAAGAGCTACGCCCTCCACGGTGCTCCCTGGGTCAAGGAGTTCGGCATCGGCACGGACGAGTCCTCGCACGGATGCATCAACATCCCGGTGGCGGACGCTCAGGGCGATCTGGCAGTGGTCCGAGATCGGCACCACTGTGGTGACGCACTACTGACAGGATCGTCCGAACTCACCGGCTCAGGATCGTCGGCCAGGATCGGGGCAAGGTCGCGGAATGCCTGGCCCCGGTGGGAGATGGCGTGCTTCTCCTCAGGCGCCATTTGGGCGGTGGTGCGGCCCCGACCCGCCGGGCCCGTCCTCCTGGACGGGCACGAAGATCGGGTCGTATCCGAAGCCCCATCGCCCCGGGGGAAGCGCGCGAGCCGTCCCCTCCATGGAACCCTCGATCGCGGTGACCTGCTCCGATAGCCCGTCGGAGCCGGGCTGGACCAGGACCGCGGCGCACGTGAACCGCGCCGTCCGATGCGGATCGACAACATCGGCGAGCTGATCCAGAAGCAGGCGGAGGTTGGCCGCATCGTCACCGTGCCGCCTGCTCCAGCGGGCCGAGAAGATCCCCGCGCTCCACCCAGCACATCCACACACAGCCCCGAGTCATCGGCGACCGCCGGGCAGTCCGGTGGCCAGGGCAAGTGCCCGGGCCTTGACAAGAGCATTGTCGGTGAAGGACAGCCTGTCCTCCACTGGTTCTGGAACCTTGAGCGAGGCTGCCGAGATGACGGCGCCGGGATCCAGGCCCGGTACGAGCGGGTTCGAGGATCTGCCTCAGCTCGGCCAGTCTTTCCGGCGTTAGGGTTGCCAGGACGAGCCGGGCCCCGATGGGTACCCCGCCTTCGTCCATAACCGGGAGGGCATCGGCGGAAGAAAATGCGTTCATGGAGCATGCCCCGTGATCAGTGAGGTTCGGGGGCGTTCGGGTCCGTGGAGAACCTGAGGAGGACACGGTGAAGGGCTCCCCACTGGGGCCGGCCAGAGCTCGACGCTGGAGCACGGAGAGCTGGGCGTTGCCGGAGGCGGCCAGGTCGAGCAGTGCTCCCAGTTCGGAGCGGTCGAAGGGGGCGTGCTCGGCGGTGCCCTGGACCTCGATGAACCGGCCGTCCCCGGTCTGGACGACGTTCATGTCGGTCTCGGCGCGGACGTCCTCCTCATAGGGGCAGGTCGAGGCAGGGCACGCCGTCAACGATCCCCACCGAGATGGCGGACAGGGAGTCGGACAGCACCGGTCTACCGGAGCGGGTCTTGATGAGCCCCCGCTCGGTGCCCCAGGCGACGGCGTCGGCCAGGGCCACATAGGCGCCGGTGATGGCTGCGGTGCGGGTGCCGCCGTCGGCCTGCAGGACATCGCAGTCCAACGCGATCGTGTTCTCGCCCAGTGCGGACATCGTCGATGATGCCGCGCAGGCTGCGGCCGATGAGACGGGAGATCTCATGGGTGCGGCCGCCGACCTTGCCGCGCACGGACTCACGGCCCGAGCGCTCAGATCCGGCCCGGGGCAGCATCGCGTACTCGGCGGTCACCCAACCCTCACCACTGCCTTTGCGCCAGCGCGGAACGCCCTCGGTGAAGGATGTGGCGCACAGGACGCGGGTGCGTCCGAATGTCACCAGAACCGATCCCTCAGCGTGGTCCAGCCAGTGGCGGGTCATGGTCACGGGGCGAAGCTCGTCGACGGCGCGGCCGTCCTTGCGGGTCAACGGGGCGGTTGTCATGGGGCCAGGCTACCCGGCCGTGTCTCGGTTCCGGAGCGGCCTCTGCGTCTTGGGGTACCGGCGGCCATGGTGCGAGGCGGCGGTTGGCCGGTAGCGTTCGTTGCACCATCTGTTCCAGCACGGAGCCGAGTTGAAGAACGAGGAGAACACCATGACCTATGTCAACATCACTGCGCTGACCTTCCCGAGGGCGCCCAGGAGGAGATCGAGAGCGCTTTCGCCGCGCGCAAGCGCGGTGTTGATGCCTCGCAGGGGCTTCCAGAGCTTCGAGCTGCTGCGCCCGGTCGTTGGCGAGGGCCGCTACTTCGTGGTGACCAGGTGGCGGACGCGAGAGGACTACGAGTGCTGGCAGGCGGCGCGGCCCTACCGGTGGGCACGAGGACGACAAGCGCCGGGGCATGAGCGTGGAGGTCCTCGGCTTCGAGGTCGTCCAGCACGAGCAGTAGATCTTTCGACAGACCGACGCCTCTTGAAATCATCGTTCTTGATCGGAAGAAGCTGAGCATGGTGACAAACATCTTCGTCAGGAAAAGTGTCGATCACTACGAACCGCCCCAGCGCCACAGTCCACTTGGATGTGAGGGGCACAGGGCTGAACCGCGAACATGTGCGCGCTCATAGTTCTGACGTGCTGCACCAGGTGCGGGCGCAGATAGAGTCATTGTATGATAAGCAAGAAGGCCCTGTCACATGGTTCGCCGTATCGAAAGCCCGCACGTGGTCATGGGAAGGATGATGACGGCGTCAAATTCTCCGAAGAGGTCGGTGGAAGGTGAAGTTCTGCGATTTCTCCCGCATGGGGCGTGGATGAATTCCGTGCTGGCGTTTAAAGGGTGCGTGTTTGGACGATAGAGTGGTCGGTGACTGAGCGTCGCAAGAAGGAACTCGAGACCTGGTTGCGTCAAAGGCGGTGCGCCTCAGCAAAAGACAAGGCGGAACAGTATGCTTCTGCTCTCGGCCTGCACGTCAGTTCCGTCAAGACTGTTGCGGATGAGGGTTTTCTGGAGAAAAATACTGCTGGTGGAATGTCAAGTGTTGTGGCCAGTCGGGGCGGCGGAGGGGCGGGATACGGGAAGGCCTCTTCTGACGCCTACCAGTTCACGCCGGAGGATGTTCGCATGAGTGCATCGATCGAAGCGAGTTCCTGGCTGAGTAACCTATTCAACCTCTTTGTAGATTCTGTAGAGTCTGTCAGGTCCGGAATGGGTGTAGAAGGACAGTTTCCTTGTCTGATGTGGCCTTTTTGCTTCTAGCGGCATCGCGGTGTCGATAGGGCTGGAGAGTTGTTCTTGTGCCCGGACGCGTGCTCATCGTAGGGTGAGTTGAATGTAGATGATCTCGCGTCACAGGAGGTGTGGACGAGTCATGGGTATCGATGCTGATCGAGTAAGTCGACAGACCGAGCAGCTGCGTAGTACCGACGTGCTGGTAGTTCCAGAGTCTCCCTCCCGTCAGTGGGGAATGCTCCTGGATGTGTCGTCTTCACCGTGCTGAGCGTCGGTTTGCTCACACTCGCCAACCAGTCGGACTCCTCGCTTCAATTCATGGTGGGCGGGATTGCGGTGTCGTCTTCTTCGGTGTCGTCGGAATCCCCGTCGTGGTGAGGAAGATCCTCCGTCGCAGCCGGCTGGTCGTCACTCCCGGAGGGCTGCGTCTGGAACGGCGCTCCGGCCAGTCCTATGTTGTCAACGAGTCCGCGCGTTGGACGGACATCGCCGAGTTCTTCGGGGAGCAGATCAGTTCCGGAGGCGGCCCCAGGGCGTAGTGCTCCAACAGGCGTACCGGTACTACGGCGGTAGTCGGGCAAGCGACGGCTGGAACGGACCGGGCGATAGTCCCGCAACCATCAGGGCCTCAGGTGCCGCGACGACGGCATAACGACGTCGGGTCCATATATTTGTGCGCGAGAAGGATTCGAACCTCACGCCCGAAGGGCACCAGGACCTAAACCTGGGGCGTCTACCAATTCCGCCACCGCGCTGCAACGCATCCACTCTCACCGACTCCAGCGCGAACTTCCGAATACGGCTGGCCGCCGCGCCCGTACTGAAGGGAGCCGAGTTCAGCGTCTCCGGGGCCACGGGCCTGCCGCGACCGGCTCTTCAATCAACGCCGAGCGCAGCCTGTAGACGCTTGACATGCCCCTGTCGCCCGGACGCTGTACTGGGCCAGCGTCACGGTTCCGTCGGGCGCCACCACCACGGTCGAACGGATGACGCCCGTGTAGACCTTGCCGTAGTTCTTCTCCGCCCCATACGCCCCAGGCTTCCATCACGACGGGTCGGCGTCCGACAGCAGGGGGAAGGGCAGGTCGTGGCGGCTGGCGAACTCTGGCCTGAGCGCTCACTGGGTCAGGGGAGATGCTGACGACGGCGTAGCCGGCCGCCTTGAGCCCCTCCATGGAGTCCCCTGAAGTCGCAGGCCTCCTTGGGCAGCCCGGAGTACTGGCCTTGGGGGTAGAAGCAGACGATGACGCCTTGTCCGTGCCGGCGAGAAGGTCGTTGAGGGCCACGGAGCGGCCGTCCTGGTCGAGCAGGGAGAATTCCGGGCGTGGTCACCGACGGCGAGCTGGGTCATAGGTCCTCCCTTGGGAGCCTGGGCGGATGCTCTCATCCTCGCATCGTTCCCTGGTGCCTTCGGCAGTGGATTCGGTGAGTTAGTTTCGTGATCTGGCGAACGTTGTTCTCAGTTCCATCGCATTGTCCGGAACCTTTGGCAGCCCGGTTCGGCATCATCGCGAGGACGGTGGCGGCGAATCGAATGATGAGGTCGAGAGAGCCGCAGCGAGCCCCGACCTCATCGAATCAACCATCTGTGCGCCGCGCCCCGATCAGGCGGCCCGGGAGAGCGACCGCTGGGATGCCCTCTGAGCTGCGTCCAGACGTTCCAGCGCACGCCTGCCGGGACGGTGAGGCGGTTGTTTCCCAGCGAGGCGAGCTCGACGCGCGCGGCGAAGAGCTCTGCGGTCGGCACCATCATGGGCCTTTGCACCGGGCCGCTGGCTCGGCGGTCAGTGCGGTAGTGGTGTGAATGCCGTGTGTCAGTACGTATTCCCTCGACTTCCTTCGACGTCGTCGACCCATGAGGGCCTGGCTGCAGCGGGCGGTGCGATCAGGCATACCTGTACACCGATGTTCTGCGGGCAAAGATTTTCGGCGGCGCGGCCGATCTCGGACGGCCGCACTGTGTTCGCGAGGGAGCGGGAGCCGACGAGACAGCGGATTTCGAGCGTATTCAGACCCATGCCGCAGGCGGGCGCGGACTGATCGCCTGCGTGCTTGTGCTGTAGCGCTCGGAACCATCCTGAGCACGCAGTCGCCCCTCGTGGTACACCGCCAGGGACTTGAACCCCTGAACCCGCTGATTAAGAGTCAGCTGCTCTGCCAATTCGAGCTAGCGGTGCTCGGCCTGTGACGGCCGATGCTTCCCGTCCTGATGAGGCGGAAGAGCCGTACACCGCCAGGGACTCTGAACCCTGAACCCGCTGATTAAGAGTCAGCTGCTCTGCCAATTGAGCTAGCGGTGCTTCACCACAACGATGTCATTTCTGACGCATTCGCCGGGCGACGGAGGAATACTTTACGGATGGAGGAGGGACTCGTCCAGCCGGAATCCACGAAACCAGCCTATTGTGTGGCAAGTCCTCAGGGCCTCGGGCGGTGCAGTTAGCTTCGAGTCTTCCGGGGCTGCCTCGTTCAGCTCGGCGGGCGGTTCTCTCGATCCTGCCGGCGACGGCGGACATCGGCGGCGCGGGATGCGGTCCCGTTTCGACGCCGTGGATTGCGGGCGCGTCTTCGGCGGCGCCTTGGCCGACCGGCTTCGGCCTGCTTTCCTGGCTCTGCCCGTCCTTGCGCTCATAGAGCTCCCGTCCCGCCGTCGTATCCTCGATACGGCCGGTACGCGACCACCGTCGGTACTGGTTCAAGGTGACCGTCTGTTCCTCATCGAGGCGGCGCCACAGGGGCAGATCTGAGTTTCTGCGATCAGCAGCACGCGAGTGCCGAGGGTCCAGCCTGCCAGCACTCTACCCAGGGCGACCACTATCCCGCCCCCAAACGCTGCTGCGACCCGCACGAGCGCCGGTGAGCAGGAGACCGTCCCCGCGAGCAGGCCCGCGACGATGATGGTCACGACGACGATGGAGGCCATCGACGCCCAGTAGCGCTGGATTGGCAGTCTCTGAGCGTTTGCGCGGCGGTCATCCCAACATTGTGGCACCCGCTCAGGTGCGTTCCCCCGATCGGCCCTGATCAGGGCCCGCTTCGTGGGGCACGCGGTGCGGTCGTCACATGCCGGCGGCCTCGCCGAGCCGCCTTGCGCGGTAGCGTGGGCCACATGAGCGACCTCGATCGTGACGCTGGCGACTTGCGCCGACTCCCCAGAGCTTGACGACGACGACCGCGGCCTGCCCGATGCCTGCGTGCGCGCGGCATCGAGCCGAGGATCGCCGCACGGAACGATCCCGACGTCGACTGGGGCCAGTCCGGCACGGTCAGCGGCGCAGCGTCCGCGACTCACGCCGCCAAGGGCAACTACCCAACTTCCTCCAGTGGGGCTCGCTCGGTGCCCAGGCTGACCAACCATCCCGACGTCGTCGCCTGGAACTCGGACAGCACTACCTCACTCGCCCTGGGCGAGTGGGAGGTGCCCATGATTCCGACGGCCTGGCTGGAGCCGGAGGCGGCTACCCAAGCACCAGGTCCACAGCGCTTCCCTGCTCACGGCGACTTCGCTCGTCAAGCCGGCCATCTCCTCGGGCGGGCGCGAACGGACGCTACACCGCCACTGACGCTCTCCTCCCGGTCCGCCGCGATCAACGATGCCATGCACCACCTGCGCCGCGGACGGACCGTTATGGTCCAGCGGTACCTGGAGGAGGTGGACCGCAAGGGCGAGGTCTCCCTGGTCTACTTCAACGGGGTGCTCTCCCATGCGGTGGAGAAGGCTCCGATGCTCCACCCGTCCTTTAAATCGACTGATGAGATCCATGAGGAGATCGTCACCGCGCGGAGCCCAGCGAGCAGGAGTGGCTCTGGGCGAGCGGGTGCGCAAGGCCATCCATGCGCTTATCAAGGAGGTCTCCGGGCGCGACATACAGTTGCTGTTCAACCGCGTCGACGTCGTCGGAGACGGTCGGGGCGGCTTCTACCTCATGGAGGTCTCACTGATCGACGCGGGCCTCTATTTGGGGGCTGCCCCGGAGGCGCTGGACAACTTCGCCGATGCCATCGCCCAGCGCGTCCTGTGGTGAGCCGCCCGGCGCCATGCTCGCCAGGTCCGGTATCCTTCTGGCGGGTCGCCGCCCCGGCGACCGGGAACGGTGAAGGAGCCGGTCATGCGCACACCGCTCAACATCATCTGGGTCGTCTCGGCGGGTTCTGGCTCTTCCCTCAGCTACCTCCTTCGGCCTGATCGCCTGCCCTGCTCATCGTCACGATCCCCGCGGGCGTCGCCCTTCCGCATCGCCTCCCCTACGTGCTCAGTCTTCCGGGCGCGAGGTGGTGCCGCGCCCGGGGCAGGTGCTAGTGAGCGGGATCAGCAACGTCAGTCTGGTTCCCTTGTCGCCGGGCTCTGGCTGGCCATCGGCCACGTCACCACCGCAGCCGCACAGGCCATCACTATCGTCGGGATACCGCCAGCCGTGCCAACATCAAGCTTCCATCCCGGTCACTTGTTTCCTTCGGCAAGCAGATCGTCGAGTCCAGCTAAGGCCTTCCAGAACGGCGGCGCATCCGGCAGCCCGCTTTCAAAGGCCGATCCGACGGTTGGCAGCAACCGGACGTAGCAGACCACCCAGGAATGCGGCGGTGATTCCCAGGGCCGGCCGCTGTTCGAGTCGAAGACGATGAGAAGGCAGGATGCCGCCGACAGCGTGAGCGCCGCGATCGACACCCAGGGTACCCGGGAGCCCGGGCAGGCCAGGTCGTCACGGCTGCGGCCCTCGAGCGACCCAGCGCCGTCGGAAGGACAGGTGGCAGGCGGCGATGACCACCCACACCAGGACGACTGGCGAGCCCCGAGACGGGCACACTCAGGGACCAGGTAGACTCGTGGATGCCGCTAAGTCGAGGTCAGCAGGGCTGCGAGCCCGCCGACCATGGACAGGCCCATCGCCAGTGCCGGCACCCCGAAGCGGCTGGTACCGGGGCCAGGACCTTGGGCAGAGGCCCTGCTACAGCGACCACAGCATGCGGGTCGAGGCGTAGAGGCCCGAGCCCGCCGCGGACAGGATGGCGGCCAGGATGACGACGTCTGCGAGGTCCCCGGCGTAGGGCACGCCGATCCTGGACAGGACCGTCACGAAGGGACTCTCCTCGACTCTGGCCTCCTTCCAGGGATCAACGCCGCGATGATGACGATCGAGCCGATGAAGAAGATGACCAGGCGGGCGAGCGTCGCACGGATCGCCTCCGGGGATGGTGGTTCCTCGGGTCCCACCTCCCGCCGTGATGCCGATAAGCTCGGTCCCGGAGAAGGCGGTTGACCGCCAGGATCGTGGTGGAAAACGGCGCCGAAGCTGTTGGGGAAGAGCCCGTCCCTGCAGCAGATCTGTCAGTCCCAGCGCCGCGCGGATGGTCTCTCGTAGGGCAGCAGGCCGATGATCGCGGCCGTGCCCAGAACGATGAACAGGATGATCGCAACCACCCTTAATCCCTCGACAGCAGGGTCTCCGCCTCGGCGAAGACCTTGACAGAGGACCATGTTGAGCACCAGGACCAGGGTGATGAAGGCGGCAGCCCACACCCACGGAACGCCGGGAACCAGCCGTACATGATCATGGCGGCGCCGGTGAACTCCGCTTCCCACAGGCCACCGTCCACGTGAGCCAGTACAGCACGGCGGTCACGAACCCGGTGGCGGGCCCCAGATACCGACGGGCATAGACGTGAAAGGCTCCGGTGAAGGGCATCGCCACGCTCAATTCCGCAGGCACATCATGACCAGGTAAACGATGACGGCGCTGATGGAGTAGGCCAGCACAGTTCCCAGCGGACTGGCCTGATTGATCGCAACCGGTGGACAGGAACAGCCCCGTACCGATGACTCCACCAAAACTGATCATCATGAGATGACGCTGATTCATGCGGCGCTCCAACGCCGTGATATGGCCTTGTCTGTCGGGGGCGCCGGCTGGCGAGGCGGCCGACGTGCTGGCCGCCTCACGAGATTCTTCTACGGGAGCCATGATCGGGACGCTACCGGTACCTCCGGGAACCATCCGATACCGTGTCGCAATGCGAACGTCCTCGGCATCCACCACGTCCTTGGAGCGCAATCCGGTCCGGCTGTCCGATCTTTCTGTCTCGCGGCCCAGCTCGTCCTGATGGGGCGATGGGCACAGAGCTGGACTCCCGCGGCGTCGACACCCGATGACCCACTGTGGTCGGCCCTCGCCTCACCACTGCCCCCGAGGCCGTGCGCCAGGTTCATACCGATTACCTGAAGGCCGGTGCCCGCGTCATCACCACCAACACCTACCAGGCAACGCCCGGCCCCTGCTGCGGGCGGGGCATGACGCTCACCGCGCCCTGGAGGTCATCGCGGCCGGGGCCTGTCTCGCCGGGGAAGCCGCCTCGTCGCTTCGAGGCGGAGCACCCGAGGCGCAGTCTGCTCATCGCCGGGGACTCTGGGCCCTACGGCGCCTCACCTGGCCGACGGCAGCGAGTACACCGGCGTCTACGATGTCGGAGCCCTTGACGCCCCGGTATTCCGGGACGCACCCTGCCCCGTATCGAGATGCTGGCGGGGAGGGGATCGACCTGTTCGCCTTGAGACCCTGCCGCGCCTGGACGAGGCGCAGGCGCTGGTCGGCGCGGTCGAGGATCCGCGCTGCCGAATCCGAATGCTGGGTTTCTTCCAGGTTCGGCCCGATGGCGCCCACCTGGCCGACGGCACCCTGCTCGCAGAGGCGGCGGCCCGGGCCGCCGATCAGGAGACGGTCGTCGCTGTCGGCGTCAACTGCGTGGCCCCCTGACGTCGTTGCCCGGGCGCTGCCGGTTCTGCGCGAGGCCACTACCAAACCGCTGGTGGCCTATCCGAACTCAGGCGATCTCTACGACCCGGCGACCAAGACGTGGAAGGCCGGGGAAGAAGGGGACGGGCTCGCGGGCCCTGGCGCCTCCTGGGGCGCCTCCGGGTTCGACTCCATCGGCGGCTGCTGCCGTACCCGCCCGGCACAGATCCGCGAGCCGGCCCACGCCTTAAGCGCGTAGGGCAGCCGCCTTAGGGCTCGAGCGACCCCTGAGATGCGGGAGGATCGGTTTGCCCACCGTTACTCTAGTGCTAGAGTAAGAGTATGACCTCCGACGCCGACATCGTTGTTCTCTCGCTTCTGCCGAGCAGCTGCGCCACGGCTACGACCTCGATCGACCATCGAGCAGCGCGGCTACCGCCAGTGGACCTCCCCTGGCCTTCTCTCCGTCTACTACGTTCTGAAACGACTGGCAGAACGAGGGGCTCGTCGAACCCGACGACGGTTCCACAGGACGCCGCACCGTCTTCGCATCACCGACGCCGGCTGGCGTGAGCTGAGCGAGGCCTCCAGTGAACGAGTCCTCACTCCGGCCCCGCCCACCGCGGGCGTGCCCCGGCGATCTGCGCTCTATCCCCGGCCCAGCGCCCCCTGAGCCATGGCCTCGCTGTCACAACGCGCCGAGGCGCTCCAGGAGAGGTCTCGACCAGCTGGCGGGCTGCGCGCGCTGTTGATCAGGAGCACGCCCTGGCCATCTTCGACCACGAGATCCTGCGCCAGAAGCGGATCTCACCTGGACCTCGCACCCTTCTAAAGAAAAGCAGACAGTGATGAGGACTGACATCAAGAAAGACCGCAAGGACCTGTATCAGCCGGCAGCGGCCGACTTCACGGAGGTGGACGTACCGGCCATGACCTACCTGGCCATCGACGGCCACGGCGACCCCAACACCCTCGCCCGCCTACGCCGCCGCGATCCAGGCACTGTACGCGGGCGCCTACGCGATCCGCTCCGCCCCGAAAAGCGCACTAGTGACGACTTCGTCGTCGGGCCCTCGAGGGGTTGTGGACGAGCGCCGACAACCCGCTTTCATCGCCCGCGACAAGGGAGAATGGGACTGACCATGATGATCCCGCTGTCTCGACGCGGTCTCGTCGCAGGACGTCGACGAGGGCCTTTATCAGGCCTTGCGTAAGAAGCCCGAATTGCCGATCGGTGAGCTCCGAGAACTCCGGTTTGCCGAGGGCAGGTCGCTGCAGATCCTCCACGTGGGCACCTACGACGATGAGGCCCCCACTCTGGCGCGTCTGCACGACGAGGTCATGCCGAGACTCGGGCTCACCTGGAACGGCCCGCACCACGAGATCTACACTCAGCGACCCCAGGCGCGTGGCGCTGGAGAAGATGAAGACCGTCCTGCGTCAGCCGGTCAGGTCCGAAACCGCCGCCGAGGAGACGGGCTAGCCCTGCTGCGGCCCCACGGACAGCAGGTGGACGACCGCGCGCTCGTCCCGGTCGCACTCGGCCAGGTCCACCAGGGCCGTCAGGCGCCAGTCGTGGTCGCCATCGGGATCCTCCAAAACCTGCGTGGCGAGCCACACCCTGCCGCCCGGAGGCCTCCAGGGCGTCGCGCAGGCGCTCACTGACCCCGGCAGCGGCCAGTGCCGTCTCATCGGGGGCCCCATCGAGCGGCGCCAGCGAGATCGCCCGGGCCGAGGTGTCCGTGCCGATCCAGTCGTCCTGTCCCAGTAGCGGCCCAGTACCGTCCCAGCGGTCCTCGCCCCAGCCGGGAGGAGGCGTCCAGGCGCCCCAGGGCCTCGACGTCGTCACGCGCCATGAGCTCGACGCGCCGGAACATCTCCCGGCGCACCGCGACCCGGAAGGCGTGACGGTTGCGGGTGAAGGCCACTGTCCTGTCCTCGCCTGCGCCGAAGGCCCGCTCCACCCGGATGAGTCGTCCGCGCCGGACGGTCGCCATCGAGCAGGCCGGGCGACTTCGCCCGCCTTGCCTGCCTGGACCTGGCCGAGCGCCTCCCACTCATCGAGCAGGGAGGAGTCGACGGCGCGCACGAGGGCACCCAGCCAATCGATGAGCTCCAGTGACCTCGGGCGTGCGGTGCTCCTCGGCACGACCTGGCGCAGCGCGCGGTAGGCGTCGGTGAGGTAGCGCAGCACCACGCCCTCGCTGCGCCCCAGATCGTAGCGGGAGATGAGGTCGAGAAGGTCATCGCGTTCTCCACCATCTCGCGCACCACCGACTCGGCGCCAGCTCGTGCCTCGGCGATCCACGGGTTGGCCTGCTTATACATCTCCAGGGCGGGAGTGAGCAGCTCAGCCAGGGCTGGGGCCAAGTCACTCCTCCAGAGCGGCCATGCGCTCCTCGTAGTCCATCCCCTCGGCCTTCATCGCGGCGATCGCCTCCCGCGGGCGGCGCGCTGCTGGGCGTAGAGCAGCGGGCGCGGGTCGTCCAGGGTCGCCTCGACGATGCTGGACGACATCGACCGTGTGCTCCGGGGCATCCACGTTCTAGCAGATCCATGGCTGCCAGCGCGAAGGGCGCCAGAGGCTGGTTGAGGGCGAAGTCAGCCGGCAGATCCACGGCCAGACGAAGCCGGGGACGCCTCGTCGGCGGCGGCCTGGGCGCTGGAGACGTGCGTGACAACGCCCGCCGTGCGCAGGGACAGGTAGATCTCCAGAGCGCGGCGCACGTGCCGGCGCCGCTGGCCCTCGGGCTCGTGCGCGCGCTCCAGGAGGCCCGCCATCGCCGCCACCGGGTCGCCGACGCGCTCCATGAGGTTCAGCACCATCGTGGTGGTGACCTGGAACTGGCTGGTCAGTGTCTCCGGGGCCGCGTCGCGCAGCCGCTCGAAGGTCTTGTCCGTCCAGTTGACGCGCCCTCGGGGGCCTTCTTACGCACGATCTGCGGCGCTTTGCGTCTCGTCGTCGCCGGCCTTGGCCAGTGCCTTGGCGTTCTCGATGACGTGCTCGGGGGCCTGGACGATGACGTAGCCGCGGGTGTCGAAACCGGCACGCCCCGCCCGCCCTGCGATCTGGTGGAACTCACGAGCGGTGAGGTGACGCCCTTGGGAACCGTCGAACTCACCAACGAGGCCGTCATGACCACCGAGCGGATCGGCACATTGATCCCCACCCCGAGCGTGTCCGTGCCGCAGATGACGGACAGCAGGCCCTCGTGGGCCAGGCGCTCCACCAGCCGCCGGTAGCGCGGCAGCATGCCCGCGTGGTGCACGCCGATACCGGCGCGCAGCAGCCGAGAGAGCGTGGCCCGAAACCGCCGCCGAAGCGGAAGTCACCCAGAGCCCGAGCCACATCCGCCTTGCGGGACTTAGGGCACCAGGTCCACGCTCAGCAGGGAGGTGGCGCGCTCGATCGCCTCCTTCTGGGAGAAGTGGACGACGTAGACCGGAGCCTTGTCCTGACCCACCAGGCGCTGAAGGAGCTCGCCGATCGGCTCGACGACGTACTCCATCTCCAGGGGAACTGGCCTCACGGCGTCGTCGACGACGGCCACCTCGCGACCCGTGCGCTCGCGCAGGTCCCGCACGAAGAAGGAGACGTCGCCCAGCGTGGCCGACAGCAGCACCATCTGCGCCTGGGGCAGCTCCAGGAGGGGCACCTGCCAGTGCCCAGCCGCGCTGAGGGTCGGCGTAGTAGTGGAACTCGTCCATGACGACGCAGTCCACATCCATGTCCTCGCCCTCGCGCAGGACTGGTTGGCCAGGATCTCCGCGGTGCAGCAGATGATCGGGGCGGCGGCGTTGATGGAGGTGTCCCGGTGACCATACCGACGTTATCCGCCCCTGAACAGGCGCACCAGCTCGAAGAACTCTCACTGACCAGGGCCCTTGAGAGGGGCCGTGTAGTAGGAGCGGGCCCCCGCGGGCCAGAGATGCGGTATGGGCGGCCAGCGCGATCATCGACTCTGCCCGAACCGGTCGGGGTGGCGGCAATGACGTGCGGTCCTGAAGGATCTCTGACAGCGCCTCATCCTGGTGCGGGTAGAGGGACGGCCGGTCGTCTCCGCCCACTGGGAGAAGGCCAGGTAGACCTCCTCGGGCTCGGGGACGCGCTCGGGATCGTCAGCCGGGATGAGGGCGTCGAGCATCGCGTTCAGTGCGGGGCCGTCATGGCGACATGGTCTCACGGAGAGCGCTGGCGGCGGGTCGAGAACCAGGAGGCAGGCCTACAGTGTGAGTGCCCGTACCTGCCGACCGTCGCCGCGCTGGCGTCTCACGGACACGCTCGACAAATGACATCCGGCTGCTCCCAGGAGGAGAGACCATGACAAGAACCGAGCGCACCTACCAGCGGACCTACCCCTGTCTCACCGGACGGGAACCCGTTCGTCCACAACAATCTCGGCCTCTACACCCAGAACCACCCCCGTGCCGCCGGCCGATATCGCCGAACGCAGGGCCTACCTCGTGGTTCGGGCATCGGCGCCCTGCTGGCCGCGGCCTTCCTCATCCGCGATGGGCGTATGCCGGGGTGCAACATCACCGTCCTGGAACAGCTCGCCGTCCCCGGCGGCTCATTTGACGGCGCTGGGGGACACCGACAAGGGGCTTCATTGCTCGTGGGGGCAGGGAGATGGGCCAGCACTTCGAGTGCTTCTGGGACATCATGCGTGAGATCCCGGCGCTGGAGATGCCCGAGCCCTACACCGTCCTTGACGAGTTCCGCACTGTTAACGAGAACGATCCCAACATCGATCCCTGCCGGGTGATCCACCACCGTGGGCATTGTCGGGACACCTACAAGATGGGGCTGAACAAGAAAGGGAAGCACGCAGTCATCAAGCTTCTGATGGCCAAGGAGGAAGTGACCTACAGCAAAAAGCATCGAGGACTGGTTCGACGCCGATTTCCTCGCCTCGAACTTCTACACGCTGTTCAAGACGATGTTCGCCTTCCAGCAGTATGAGTCCCTCACCGAGATGAAGCGGTACATGCACCGCTTCCTTCAGTACTTCCCCGGGTTCTCCGATCTGTCCTGTTTGCGCTTCTCCGCCATAACCAGTTCGAGTCCTTCATCTTGCCGTTGACCCGTTGGCTGAAGGACAAGGGCGTGGTCTTCAGTACGACACCTGTGTCGACGACCTGAAGATGATCATCACCTCCCGGGCGCAAAGGTGGTAACCGATATTCGTTTCATCGTGCTGATGGACAGGGAGGGAACTATCGACGTCGCCGAAAAGGACCTTGTCCTGCCACCATCGGTTCGTGTACCGAGTCCACCGGCTACGGCGACATGGACACCGTCCCTCCCTTCCTCACTGACCAGCCCGGAGGCGCCTGGACACTGTGGCGCAACCTTTTGAAGAAGTCAGCGGTCTTCGGCCGCCCTGACGTGTTCTGCTCCGATCCCACAAGACCGTATGGGGAATCCGCCTCCTTCAGCTTCATCGGGCCGACCATCCCTCTTGAAGAAGATCTATGAGCTCACCGGCAATGACCCTCTGTCGGGCCGCACGGTTACCGGCGGTATCATCACCGCGGAGGACTCAGGCTGGTGCCTGTCACTGACCATGAATCGTCAGCCCCAGTTCCGGGCTCCAGCTCGAAGGACTGGGGTGTGGCCTGGGCCTATGGTCTCTATCCACACGCCCTGGGGAACTGTGTGCGCAAGCCGATGATCGAGTGCACTGCGAGGAGGTCCTGAAGGAATACTGCTACCACTTCGGCCTTATCGGTCAGTTCGAGGAGATCAAAAAGCGCACCAAGGTTCGCCTGGCGACGATGCCCTCATATCACCTCCTTCTTCCGCCTCGACGCGCCGGGGACAGGCCTGAGGTGATTCCGGATGGCTGCGTCAATCTCGGCCTTCTCGGGCAGTTTGTTGAGACGCCCGATGACTGCGTCTTCACAACCGAGGGATCGGCGCGCACGGCGATGATGGCCGTCTACGGGCTGCCTCGACCTCGACCGAGACGTTCCCCCGATCTGGCCTGCCCAGTACGACGTCCGTGCACTGCTGGCGGCTGCGAAAACGATGAACGATGGCAAGCTCCCCGGCGAGAAGGTTCTGAACCGCTTCCTGCGAGGCACGTACTACGAGGATATCCTTCCCTGACCGGGCCGGGCAGAGGGCGGCTCGGCAAGACGACGGTCGAGGGATTCGCTATGACGAAGGGGATGATTCGTGAGCATGCGGGCCGTCCCTCCTGCTGCGACACCGTGAAAGGCCGAATCTCCCATGGAAGCCCTCGCCGCTCAGCTTGAGGCGGTCTCGGACTGGATCACGCTCCACATCACCATGTGGGTGCTTGTCGGTACCGGGATCCCTGCTGACCATCCGTACCGGCGCCGTCCAGCTGCGCCGTCTGCCGGACATGCTCCACCAGGTGGCCGGATCGCGTTCCGGTGCACAGGGAGGCATCTCCTCCTTCCAGGCCTTCACGATCTCCTTGGCCGCTCGCGTGGGTATCGGCAACGTCTTCGGCGTGGCTGCGGCCCCTCATCTTGGGCGGCCCTGGTGCGATCTTCTGGATGTGGATCGTGGCCCTGGTTGGCATGGCCACCGCCTTCTTCGAGGCGACCCTGGCCCAGATGTTCAAGCGTCCGCCACACCGACGGCTCCTTCCGCGGCGGCCCCGCCTACTACATGGCCAGGGGGATGCGCAGCCGGGCCCTGGGCGTCGTCTTCGCGGGGCTGACGATCTTCACCTGCGGCTTCTCCATCATCATGGTCCAGTCCAACGCTGTCGCCGGTGTCATCGGCCCGGGTTCTCCGCTCAACCTGCCCCCGAGCGTCGCCGCCGCGGTCCTGGTGGGGCTGGCCGCCCTCGTCATCCTCGGAGGGGTGCGCTGGTCGCCCGCGTCACCGAGTGGATGGCGCCGATCATGGCCCCTGGTCTACGTGGTCAGTGGCCATCATCATCGTCGGCCTCCACATCAGCCGGCTCCCGGGCATCCTGGGCCACCATTGTGGGCTCGGCCTTCGGCCCCTACCCCTTCGCCGGAGGGGTGACCGGAGGCATTATCGCCGCCCTGACCAACGGAACCCGCCGTGGCCTGTTCTCCAATGAGGCCGGACAGGGCACCGCGCCCTTCGCGGCCGCCACCGCGACCGTCGCTCACCCGGTCCAGCAGGGGCTCATTCAGTCCCTCGGCGTGTTCGTCGACACCATCATCGTGTGCACCGCAACCGCCTTCATCATCCTGGTCTCCGGCGTCCCACAGCCCCGCCCTCGTCGAGGGCCGGCACTCTGACACCCGACGCCGCGGGAACCTTGACCTCCGACGCCGTGCGCCGCCACCCTCGGCGGCTGGACCGCCGTGCCCATGACCATCGTCATCTTCGTCCTGGCCTTCTCCTCCATCATCGCAGCGGCCACCTATTCCGAGGTCTCCATGACCTTCATCTCCGAGCGGCCCGCATGGCGATGGCTGCCCCTGACTGGTCTCGGTGGCCTCCACCGGCCTGGGCGCGCTGGCCACCCTGACCGTCTGTGGAACACCGTCGACATCACCATGGCCGTCATGACACTGACCAACCTGGTGGCCCTCATCTGGCTCGCTCCCGCTGGGGCGTGGGAGCCCTCAGGGACTGGGACGCCCAGCGCGCGGCGGGACGAACCGCCCCCTGTTCAACGGCATCGGCAACCCGCACCTTCCCGGGGACCCTGCCCGGCGACGTCTGGACCGGTGAGAGAGCCCAGCCTGGCTGAGGGCGGACGGAACCGCCGCCGACGTTCCTGCAGCCACCCCGGCCAGCAGTCAGCCGGCCGCCCTCGACAGGAGCCGACGCATGAACCTCACCAACATCGAGAACCTGCTCAACCCGTTGACGACTTCTTCTACACCTACCTCCTCGCCGCTCTTCCTCATCCTGGCCGGCATCTACCTGACAATGCGCACCTTCGGGTGCAGCTGCGCCACTCGGCACCATGGTCAACTCACTATCCGGGTCGCGCTCGCGCACGGGAGGCATCTCCTCCTTCCAGGCCTTCGCCGTGGGGCTGGCCGCCCGAGTCGGCATCGGTAACATCGCCGGAGTCGCCCTGGCCGTCGTGGCCGGTGGCCCCGGCGCCCTGTTCTGGATGTGGGTCGTCGCCCTCATCGGCATGGCCACCAGCTTCGTGGAGTCCACGCTCGCACAGATCTTCAAAGAGCGAGGACGAGACTTCACCTTCCGTGGAGGCCCCGCCTACTACATCAAGAACGGTCTGGGATCGGCCCTGTGGGGCAAGGTCTTCGCCGCCCTGTGCATTGTCTCGGTGGGTGTCACCGTGGTCATGGTGCAGACGAACTCACTGGCCCAAGTCATGACGGCCACCGTCCCCCAGCCTCTCCGGGCTGGATGGTCGGAGTCTTCCTCGTCCTGCTGACCGCCCCCGTGGTCCTGGGCGGGGTGCGCCTCGTGGCCCGTGTCGCGGAGTGGTTGGCCCCGATCATGGCACTGGCCTATGTGCTCATGGCGGTGGTGGTCATCCTCCTCAACGTGAGCCGGCTCTACGACGTCTTCTGCAGCATCCTCATTGGGGCCTTCGGTCTCGATCAGGCCTTCTTCGGCACCGCCGGAGGAGTCCTCGCGGCGCTGCTCAACGGCGTGCGCCGCGGCCTGTTCTCCAACGAGGCCGGTCTTGGAACCGTCCCCAACGCCGCCGGTACCGCCACCGTCGCCCATCCTGTGCGCCAGGGACTCATCCAGTCGCTTCGGCGTGTTCGTCGACACGATCCTCGTGTGCACAGCCACCGGCCTGCTCATCCTGTTGACCACCGACACCTACCGTCCCTGGGGACGATTCCTTGAGGGAGCGATCCTCACCCAGCAGGCCGTCGTCGAGCATCTGGGGTCCTGGACCACCTGGCCCATGGTGGTGCTCATCTTCGTCCTGGTCTCTCCACGGTTCTAGGCTGCTACCCTACGCGCAGGTCAACGTCAACTTCCTGGGCGGAGAGCGCCGGGCCGAGCAGGTCTTCGATCCTCCTGACCGCTGCGGCCTTCGGTGGCACCGTCCTGACCCCTGCCCGTCGTGTGGGCCCTGTCCGACATCGCCCTGGGGCTCCTGGGCGTGCTCAACCTCGTCGTCATCATCCGTCTGGCACCCTGGGTCAACGGGGCGCTGCGGGACTTCGAGAACCAGCGCGCCCAGGGCCTTACCGAGCCGACCTTCGTCGGTCACGGGCAACTCCCTCCCTGCCCGGAGACGTGGTTCCCGGGTCTGGGAGCCCGACGACGTGGCGAAGCGGGTTGATCACGATGACTGCATTGGCGCACGCCTCGTGGCTGGACCAGCTCGACTCCGCTCTGGCCACCGTCTCCGACCTGCTCCTACTCCTGGTGCTCACGTGGCTGCTGGTGGAGCCGGCATCTTCTTCACCATCAGAACCCGGGGCGTCCAGCTGCGGCACACCGGAGCCATTGCAGGCCTCGGTGGCGGGCTCCCGCGACGGGCGCTCACGGTGGGATCACCTCCTTCCAGGCCTTCGCCGTCGGACTTGCCTGCCGGGTGGGAACCGGCAATATCGTCGGAGTCGCCCTGGCGCTCATCATGGGCGGGCCCGGTGCCGTGCTGTGGATGTGGCTCGTGGCGATCCTGGGGACCGCTACCGCCTTTCAGCGAGGCGACGCTCGCCCAGCTGTTCAAGGTGCGCCGTTCGGACGACACCTTCCGCGGCGGTCCCGCCTACTACATCTCCCGCGGACTGCGGCTGCCGATTCTGAGCGCGGTGTTTGCCGTCCTCTTCCTCATCGCCAACGGCCTGGTCATGCCCATGGTGCAGGCCAACGCCATCACCGCCTCTCTGCAGGGGCGCCGGCGGCCCTGTCGCGCGAGTCTGGGGGCCGTCCTCGTCGTGGCCCCTCACCGCTCCCGGTTCTCCTCGGAGGCCTGCGCGCCATGGCCCGGGTGGCCGAGTACCTGGCCCCGCCTCATGGCGCTGGCCTACCTGGTGCTGGTCCTGGCCATCCTTGTCACCCACCCGGTTCAAGCCTGGGAGGCGCTGCGCTCCATCATCGAGGGCGCCTTCGGCATGCGCCAGGGATTGGGCGGCTTGGCCGGGGGAGTGACGGCGGCGCTGCTCAACGGCGTGCGCCGCGGCCTGTTCTCCAATGAGGCGGGGCTGGGGAGGCGCCGCCTGCGCCGCGGGCTCGGCCACCGTGAGGCACCCGGTCCAGCAGGGATTCATCCAGGCCTTCGGGGTCGTGGTGGACACTCTGTTCGTGTGCACGGCGACGGCGCTGGCGATCCTGGTCGCCGGAGCCGGCGTCTTCCGGCCCGGGACGACGGCCAAGGAGACCGCGGGCACCCTCACCCAGGACGCCATCGCTCACCTCGTGGGGAGTGGAGCCGTTAGGCCCATGGCCCTGCTCGTCGTGGTGCTGGCCTACACCACCATCATCGGGGCCTTTTCTTACGCCCAGGTCTGCCTGGATTACCTCACCGACCGCCCCTGGGTATCCCGAGCCCTCCAGATCGGCGCCGTCGTCTGCGCCGGGGTGGGAAGCGTGCAACAGCTGACCACCGTGTGGACCTTGGCGGATGTGCTCTTGGGCGCCGGCGCCATTATCAACCCTCATCGCACTCGTGGCGTTGAGTCGATGGGGTCGCTGGCGCTCTGAGAGATTGGGAGGCGCTGCGAGGCCCTCGACGCCGAATGAGGAACGGGCCGTCTTCCGGGGAGACTCGAGCACCTGCCGGGCCGCCTTGCCGGCAGGAGCATGGGAGAGTCCGGTCAGTCGGTAGACCAAAGGCGTCACCGAATCGAAACACTGTGTCCGTAGCCTTCGGGACTACGGTGCACCATCCGTCCCCTCACAAGAGGGGCTGATCGGGCAATGAAGCGCGTCGCCGCACTGACTGCGCCTATCGCCCGCCTTACCTGCATCGTCATCCCACTCCATGGAGGTTCTCACGTGCAACCGGTTCTGGCTCCCCTGAACAGTGCCGCATCCAGCGGAGGCAACGGCTGGATCGACTCTGGAGTCCTTCTTCACCGCTGGTGCGGACATTCTGGACAAGGCCTCCGGCTACTTGTTCCTCTACCTGCTCGCCTGGCTCCCTTGTTCTGGGAGGCCTCTACTTCACGGTACGAACTGGTGCGGTGCAGTTCCGTCTTTTCCCCCACATGGTGCGGGCCATCACCTCCTCCCGGGGCGGCAACGAGGGAGGCATCTCCTCCTTCCAGGCCTTCGCCGTCGGCCTGGCCTCCCGGGTCGGTACCGGCAACATCGTGGGCGTGGCCATCGCCATCACCATGGGCGGCCCCGGCGCGATCTTCTGGATGTGGATCGTGGCCCTGGTGGGGCATGGCGACCGGATTCATCGAGGCCACTTTGGCCCAGATGTACAAGGTCACCCATCCCGACGGCTCCTTCCGCGGAGGCCCCGCCTACTACATCCAGCGCGGTCTGGGATCCAAGCCCGCCGCCCGGGTCTTCGCCGTCGTCATCACCTTCGTCTTCGGTTTCGCCTACGAGGCCACTCAGGCCAATACCATCGCCGCCACGATGAAGAGCACCTTCCACATCGAGCCGTGGATGACCGCCGTCGGCCTGGTCGTCATCACCACGCCGATCATCTTCAAGGGCATCAAGTCGGTGGCCGCCGTCTCCGAGTGGCTCGTACCGATCATGACAGTGGTCTCACGCCCTCATCGCCCTGACCATCCTGGTGCTGCACGCCAGCGCGATCCCGGGTGCGATCATCTCCATCTTCGAGGGTGCCTTCGGGCTCAACCAGGCCTTCGCCGGAACCGCCGGCGGCCTCTTCGCCGCCGCGCTCAACGACGTCAAGCGCGGCCTGTTCTCCAACGAGGCCGGTGAGGGATCGGTCCCCAACATCGCCGCCACGGCGACCGTCCCCCACCCCGTGCAGCAGGGATTCGTGCAGTCCTGGGCGTCTTCGTCGACACGATCGTGGTGTGCACCGTCACCGCCCTCATCGTCCTGCTCTCCGGGGTCTACGATCCGATGGCCGCCAAAGCCGATCCGGGCACCGCGAACGCTGCCGCCAACACCCTGACCTCCGCCTCCGTCACCCACGTGCTCGGCGGCTGGGCGCAGTACCTCATGGCCATCATCATCTTCGTCTTCGCCTACTCCTCGCTCCTGGGCAACCACACCTACGCCCAGGTCAACATGGACTTCCTCCAGGGCAGGCAGCACAGCACTACGCCCCTGCGGGCCATGATCATCGTGGCCACCGCCGTCGGCTCCCTGTCCACCCCTCACCTTCGTGTGGAACCTCTCCGATCTGGTCATGGGCGCGATGACCGTCATCAACATGGTCTCCATCCTCGCGCTGGGAGGCTGGGCCTTCGGAGCCCTGCGCGACTGGGAGGCGCAGCGCCGAGCCGTCCAGGCCGGGCAGAAGGAGGAGATCCGCTTCATCGCCACTGACAACCCCTACCTGCCCGGCGATCTCCCTGGGGAGATCTGGGCCGTCGACGGTCCCGCCCACGCCGCCATCCTGGAGCGTCGCGCCGCGCTGGAGGAGGCATCGGGCGACTGATCTCGACGGGCTAGGGCTGGCCCCCATGAAGATCGCACGATTCTCCACCGGCGACGAGCCCCCGCTACGGAATCGTCCAGGGCCTGCCTGACGACGAGGTCGCCTCGGGCGAGTCCGAGGGGCACCTTCTGGTCCTCAGGGGCGACCCTCTATTCCCCTGCCTGAGGCCACCGGAGAGGTCGTCGAGCTGCGCGACGCCCGCCTCCTGTCTCCGGTCATCCCCGCCCAAGGTCGTGGGCATCGGGAAGAACTACGCGGACCACATCGCCGAGATGGGGGAGGTCGAGCCGCCTCGGGCCCCGGTCGTCTTCCTCAAACCCAACACCTCCGTCATCGGTCCGGACGCCCCGATCGTCCTTCCTGCCTGGAGCGACGAGGTCCACTACGAGGCCGAACTGGCCGTTGTCATCAAGACCTCGCCAGGACGTCCCCTGCCGACCACGTCGACGACGTCATCCTGGGTTACACGGTCGCCAACGATGTCTCGGCCCGCGACCGCCAGCGCGCCGAGCCGCAGTGGGTGCGGGCCAAGGCCTCGACACCTCCTGCCCCCTGGGGCCCTGGATCGAGGTTCCCGAGCCCGGCCGCGCACCCGTCTTCTCTCCCGACGATGCCGTAGTACGTGCTCGGGTCGACGGTCGTCTCGTCCAGGAGGGGCGCACGGCGGACATGATCCGCGCGGTCCCCGAGCTGGTCTCCTACATCTCGACGATCTTCACCCTCCTGCCCGGTGACGTCATCCCTCACCGGCACGCCGGCGGGGGGTCGGCGGATCCGGGCCGGTCAGCGCGTCGAGGTCGAGGTCGAGGGAATCGGCTCGTTCTCCAACCCGGTAGTGTGCCGCTGAGCCGACAGCGTCGGCTGCGAAGGGAACCTCGGGATCAGGAGGGACGGTACGCGGCAGGCGGCGGGACCGCGTCGCTGATGCGGTGCATCGCCTCTGCGCGATGTGCCGGCCGGTGGCCAGGTTGAGTCGGCAGAACCCCGACCACGCCTTCCCGAAGGTCGCGCCCTCGCTCATCGCGACTCCGGCCTCCTTGCGGAAGAAGCGCGCTGGCTGCTCCAGGCCCAAGCCCCGGCAGTCCAGCCAGGACAAATAGGTCGCCTGTGGGAGGGTCAGCTCCATCCCCTCGATGCCGGCCAGGGCCTCGCCCGCCATGTCGCGGTTGGCGCGGATGTAGTCGCACACCTCGCCCAACCAGTCCCGCCCGTCGCGCAGCGCCGCAACGGTGGCCAGAGCGCCGACAACGGAGGCCTTGGCCTCGAGATGGGCAGTGCGCGCATCGGTCTGCCATTGCATGCGGGCCCGGCCGGAGGCGATGAGCTGCGCGCACTTCAGGCCCGGGATGTTCCACCCCTTGGACGCGGCCGTCGCCGTGAACGTCAGATCCGGGTCTGCGCCCGGACGGGAGGCGTAGGGAACATGAACCAGTCCGTCGTCGAGCACCAGGGGAGCGTGGATCTCGTCGGCGAAGACCGCAACCCCGTAGGACGATGACAATGCTGCGACGGCGTCGAGCTGGGTGGCGCTGAGCACCTGCCCCACCGGGTTCCACGGGTTGCACAGGACGAGCAGCCCGGCCCCCCGCGGCCATGGCGGACTCGATGCCGTCAAGGTCCAGTTCCCAGTGAGGAGAACTGTTCTGGGACTGCCGCCTCGGAGAGGGAACCTCGATGCAGGTGCGGGCCGTTGCTGGCTGGGAATCTCGAGGAAGGGCATGTAGGCCGGGGTGGGGACGATGACAGGCGAGTCCTCACGAGTGTGAGAGGCGATGACCGCGCTCAGTGACGAGAGCACATCGGGCAGCAGACTCACCTGCTCGGCCTCCACCTGCCAGCCGAAGGTCTCATGCTGGTAGCGGGCCGTTTCCCTCGCGGACCGCCTGGGAGACCGAGGGAGGCATGTAACCCAGCAGGCCGTCGCGCACCGCCCCGAAAATGGCCCTCTCGACCGCGGGAGCTGTCCCTAGGTCCATCTCAGCGACCCACGCCCCGATGACATCGCCGGGATACTGGGACCATTTAAGCGATCCCCGCTCGCGCATCTGCTGCGGAGTCAGGAGTCGAAGACCCGGGTCAGAGAGTCGGGACCGTCGGCCGAGGAGATAACCATGGGCGGGATTCTGCGGGAGCCGCTCGGCACGGTCCGCTGTGGGTGGCAGCCCCGGCGTACAGCTGAGGGCTGGTGCCGCGGTCGCTCTTCGAGTCGCCCGAAGAACCGGCCTCATCCATGTCCGCGGGTCCTGGGACGGTGACAGTCGTGTCCTTCAGGAGATCGTCGAGAACTACGGTGGAGTACTTATCGCTGGGACAGATGAGTGCGGCAATGAGTAAGGTCAGCTTCTTTGATGGCTGTGAACGCCCTCAGGTGCTCCGTGGCCCTGATAGTCCTCGCCGTCCTTACCGGTACAGGTCCATTCCGGTCTCTTGGTCCCAATGGGATTGTCGGGGAAGTCCTTGACGGAGACCGAGTCAACCTGCGCGGGTTTGAAGTTCACACCTGGTGGCGCTTTTGAGAGAACTTCTGCAGCTCGTTGCGTGCTTGCAGGTCGGTTTCCCTTGGTCGCCGGAGGCACTGGACCGGACGTGGGTGATGCGCGCGTCCTCCTGATGCGCGGTAGCGCCGGGACGGACAGGGCAACGCTGAGCCCCATCATGAGGGGAGCCCGAGCGCCCAGTGGCGGCGAGAAATGGACCGTGACGCGGAACGTCGGGCTTGGGAGATGGATGAGCCTCCAAAACGAGTGGGAGTCAGACGATCCGGTCGAGTGGGGAAACCGCCCGTCGTATCCAGGGAAGGCCTCCATGACGATGAGATAACGGTCTTGCGGAACACGCGGTAACCGCCACCACGCTGTGCAGCCATGGGAAGAATGATCCGTCGCGATACGCTGTCCTCCATCATGGCTGAACTCAGTGATCACTCATCGTCCCCCCGCCTCGAGACCGCCGTGCCGGCGCCGGGCTCGTCGTCCGTGCGAGTGCGCTTCTGCCCCTCGCCCACGGGAACTCCTCACGTAGGTATGGTGCGCACCTGCCTGTTCAACTGGGCCTACGCCCGTCACACCGGTGGCACCTTCGTCTTCCGCATCGAGGACACCGACGCCGCCCGCGACTCCGAGGAGTCCTTCGAGGCCATCATCGACTCCCTGACGTGGCTGGGCCTGGACTGGGACGAGGGCGTGGGCAGGGGCGGCCCCCACGAGCCCTACCGCCAGTCCCAGCGCATGGACCTGTACAAGCAGGTGGCGGCCGAGCTGCTGGAGGCCGGCTACCTGTACGAGTCCTACTCCACCCCCGAGGAGATCGAGGCCCGTCACCGTGCGCGCGGCGAGGACCCCCAAGCTCGGCTACGACGGATTCGACCGCAACCTCGACCCAGGCCCAGAAGGACGCCTTCCGGGCCGAGGGGCGCCTGCCCGTCCTGCGGATGCGGATGCCGGACGAGGACATCACCTTCACCGACATGGTCCGCGGTCCCATCACCTTCAAGGCCGGGCAGCGTTCCGGACTACGTCGTCGTGCGCGCGGGCGGGGATCCTCTTTACACCCTGGTCAACCCCGTCGATGACGCCGCCATGGGCATCACTCACGTCCCGCGCGGTGAGGACCTGCTGTCCTCCACCCCACGGCAGGTGGCGCTCTACCGGGCACTCATGGAGATCGGCCGGGCCCAGGTCATGCCCGAGTTCGGTCACCTGCCCTACGTCATGGGGAGGGCAACCGGAAGCTGTCCAAGCGCGATCCTCAGTCGAACCTTCTCATCCACCGTTACCGCGGCATGATCCCCGAGGGGACTGCTCAACTACCTGGCCCTGCTGGGCTGGTCGCTGAGCGCCGACCGTGACGTCTTCTCCGCCGCAGAGATGATCGAGGCCTTCGACGTCCATGACGTCAACCCCAACCCGGCCCGCTTCGATCCCAAGAAGTGCGAGGCCATCAACGCTGAGCAGGTGCGAGCGCTGGGGGAGGAGGACTTCCGCGACCGTCTGGTGCCCTACCTCGCCGACATCTACCCCGACCCGACCGGCGATGCCGTGCAGGCACCGTTGGTCTCGGCGGCCTCCTTCGATGAGCTCTCAGCGCGCGAGCAGGAGATCCTGACTGCAGCGGCGCCCCTCATCCAGACCCGGATTCAGCTGCTGCGGGAGTGCCGCGACATGCTCGGTTTCCTCTTCGTATCCGACGGCGATCTCGTTATCGATGACAGGGGCCAGGACCAAGCTCAAAGCCTCTGCGGGCGACGTCCTGGACGCAGGCGTTCACGCCCTGGAGGGGATCGCCGCTGAGCAATGGAGCAGGGATCATCTGGAGGAGGCCCTGAAGGACGCCATCGTCGAGGGCCGGGGATGCCCGACGGCGAGGGGATCAAACCGCGTCTCGCCTATGGCCCTTTGCGCGTTGCGGTCACCGGTCGGCAGGTCTCCCCACCTCTGTTCGAGTCCATGGAGATCCTGGGAGCCGACTCGACCTCGCCAGGTTGCGGGCCCTGAGGGGCCAGCTCAGGGTGACTACTTGCCGATTGAGTCACTGGTGGGGCCGGGAACATCGTGTCCCCGGCCCCACTGATTGTCGCCCTGATTGCCATGTGGAGATTCCCGCGAGTCGCCCGAGGACATCCCCCGAATGCCCTGCACGTTCACATGGCGCCTGCGTGTCGAAACCAGCGACTCGCGTGCCGCTCAGCAGGTTGTGCCATGTCTGAAGGTCGGGGAGATTGCCCGAGTGCACATCAGCAAGATATCGAGAGTGGCCCCCTGCTCCCCGAGCTGTCTGGAGAATCGGTATCCGGTGATTTCGCTGTCGCCCGAGTTGGTGAAGGTGACTGTGCCGGTGTATGAGACCTCGTAACCCGCGAAAGTGCCGCTGTCATCGGGAATGGTGTCCACCACGGTCGGCCCTGATGTGATTGTGTAGGCGGGGTAATTCGAGGGCTGTTCCTGCACCAGGGAAGATGAAGCGCTACTGTCGCTCGTGTTTTTCCGTTTTCGTGTATGTCGCGGGAGGACTTGTAGCGGAGGACCCCCTGGCAGGTCTTGGTCATTGAAGAGGTATGCCCGGTTGATGAGGAACGAGGGTCTCCATTGGTACGGGAGAGGAGACTGTCGTCCTGCTGCCAGATATCGGTCCTCTCGTTGCTGATCGTGACGCTGGGCATCGTCCATGCCGTTGCGGACGGGTGGCCGACGCCGATGGTGTCGGCTTGGAGGACTTGGAGGACTTGGAGGGCGACGGCTTGGCGGAGGGGCTCTCCGAGTTGTCCGTGGAGGGACTGGCGGGCTCGACGGTGAGCTTGCTGCTGTGGGCCGGGCCGCAGGCGCTCAGCGCCAGACCGGCGGTCAGGCACAGCCCCTAGAGCAAGACAACGGGTCCTGCGAGTGCTGCGACCGACATGGTTGCGACGCGGTGGATGGGTGCGCATACGGCCTCCCGGAGGGTAATGGGGCGAACAGGAACTCACGAGAGTCTAGGGGATGTCTTCGTTGACGCGCTCGGTTGCGGGGCGACAGGAGGAGGTAGCGGTTCGTGCTCCATAGATCGTTCAAGGCTGATCGACGGCCTGTTTTCGGGGCATGACGGAGTAGGGCGATACCATGCGAACCGGCATGTGTCTGTAGTCACGCCACAATGATTTGGTGGGGCTGGAGCGGGCGTGTAGATTACTGCCCGCTGCCTCGGCCGTGGGACGTTCGAGGTGGAGCCCAATTGGGGTATGGTGTAATTGGCAACACGACTGATTCTGGTTCAGTTATTCTAGGTTCGAGTCCTGGTACCCCAGCGGATCTTCATGTCACATGCTGATCTACTGCCCCCATCGTTTAGTGGCCTAGGACACCGCCCTCCTCACGGCGGCGGCGCCGGTTCGAATCCGGCTGGGGTACGAATCGGCGGGGCCCACCGGTCCAAGCGGTTCACAACTACATACATGGCCCCCATCGTTTAGTGGCCTAGGACACCGCCCTCTCACGGCGGCGGCGCCGGTTCGAATCCGGCTGGGGGTACCAGGCATGAGGTCCGCATCGCCACCGGGTGATGCGGACCTTCTTGGCTCTTCTTGCGAAAGAAGATCATGCCGGTTGTTTTGAGGCGGAAGCGAGCAAGTCGCTGCCCGTGGTGACGGTGAGTCCTTGCTCCTGCAGGGAGTGTACGGCGCCCTCCAGTGCGGAGAACAGAGCCTGCGAAGGCTGCGCGCGGCCATCGTGGCACAGCACCACGGATCCGGCGCCGGCCACATCCTTGACGGCGGCGGCCGCGGAGGTGGAAGGGGGAGCGACTCCACAGCAGCACGTCCAGTTCCTGCTGGGCGGCGACCATCAGAGCCGGTGCGTCCACCCGGCCAGAGCCGCCACAGGGCGCGGAGGCGGAGCTCCCGCCGCCATGATCGCCTCGCTCGTCCTGCGCACCGAGCTGGTCAGCTCCGGGAAATCCACGCCATAGACATCGGTGTGCACCCAGTTGTGCACGGCTACCTCATGCCCCTCGTCGATCTCCCGCGCGATCAGCTCGGGTGGGCCTGTGCCGCGGAACCGAGAACGAAGAAGGTGGCTCGCACCCGTAGTCTCGCCAGCATATCGAGCACGAGCGGAGTCCAGCGCGGATCGGGGCCATCGTCGAAGGTCAGGGCCAGCTTGCCCGTCTCCCTCCGGTCTGGAAAACCACCCGTGCGTCGAGCGCTCTGCCGGGGCCCGGAGGGGCGAGGGGCGGTCCGTGAGGTGGGGACAGATGGGTATCGCGCCATCGAGTGGCTCCTGCTCCAGCACCTGCACCGAGAAGACCTGCGGTCGTCACCAGGGCCGTCATCCCGAGGAGGCGCCTTCGGCCTCCCGCGGTACTGGATGAGGTCCGGGGGCTCGTCTGACGGGGATGCTCGATGTCCTCAGCCGCATGTCCCGTATCTCGCCGGCTCGATCGTCACCGGTACATCGTAGAACGACTCCGAAAAGGTCCTAGACGTTATGGCGGAGTGATGCCGGACAGAGACGGATCCGGAAAGGATCGGGCCGCATCAATCGATAATCGGGGCATCCTCGGTAGGATGCCCGCGTGACGAACTTTCCTGCGCTGACGACTCCCGGTCCCTCTGCCGACGGTGCCATGCGCATCATTCCCTGGGAGGTCTGGGCGAGGTCGGCCGGAACATGACTGTCTTCGAGCTCGACGGCAAAGCTGCTCATCGTCGACTGCGGCGTGCTCTTCCCGGAGGAGGACCAGCCCGGTGTCGATCTCATCCTCCCCGACTTCTCCTCGATCGAGGACCGCATCGACGACGTCGTCGCCCCTGTACTGACCTCACGGGCACGAGGACCACATCGGAGGCGTGCCCTACCTGCTGCGCCTGCGCGAGGACATCCCTCTGGTGGGTAGCGAGCTCACCCTGGCCTCGTGGAGGCCAAGCTCAAGGAGCACCCGCATTCACCCGGCCCTGCGTCAGGTCGTCGAGCACGAGGAGGTCTCCTACGGCCCCTTCGACCTGGAGTTCGTGGCCGTCAACCACTCCATCCCCGACGCCATGGCCGTCATGATCCGCACCGATGCCGGCAACGTTCTCGTCACCGGCGACTTCAAGATGGACTCCCCGCCCATCGACGGGCGCATCACGGACCTGCGCTCCTTCGCGCGCTTCGGCGAGGAGGGCGTGGACCTGTTCTGCGTGGACTCCACCAACGCCGAGGTCCCCGGTATGGTCGGCCACGAGGGCGAGATCGGCCAGGTGCTGGACAACGTCTTCGCAGACTCCGACGGCCAGATTGTCGTGGCCTCCTTCGCCAGTCACGTCCACCGGGTCCAGCAGGTTCTCGACGCCGCCGCCCTCCACGGCAGACGGGTGGCCCTCGTGGGGCGCCCATGGTGCGCAACATGGGAATCGCCGCCGAGCGCGGCTACCCTCAAGCGTCCCCGGCGGTGTTCTCATCGATGCTCGCGATGTCATCTCGCTGCCCCCGCATGAGAGGGTCCTCATGGTGACCGGTTCGCAGGGCGAGCCGATGGCGGCCCTGTCCCGGATGGCGCACCCGAGCACCGCAGTGTCACTATCGAGCCCGGAGACACCGTCATCTTCGCCTCCTCGCTCATTCCGGGCAATGAGAACCCGTTTTCCGGGTCATCAACCAGCTTATGCGGCTGGGGGCGCGTGGTCCATCAGGGCAATGCCAGGTCCACGTCTCCGGGCACGCGCGTCCTCCGAGGAGCTGCTCCACGTCTACAACATCGTCCAGCCCCGCAAATGTCATGCCCATCCACGGCGAGATCCGCCACCTGGTGGCCAACGGTGGGCTTGCCGTCAAGACGGGGGTCGCTCGAGCGGGTCATGCTGTGCGAGGACGGGTTGCCGTCGACTTGGACGGGGAGTCGCCCGCATCTCCGGCCAAGTCCCTTGCGGCTATATCTACGTCGACGGCTCCTCAGTGGGGAGACTCGACGAGGCCGAGCTCAAGGACCGGCGCATCTTGGCGGAGGAGGCTTCGTATCGGTCTACGCCGTGGTGGAGACCATGACCGGCACCATCCTGGCTGGCCCGCACATCCAGGCCCGGGGCGTGGCTGAGGACGACTCAGTCTTCGAAGAGATTCTCCCCGATGTCACCGAGGCGCTGTCCGCCGCGCTGGAGACGGGGAAGGCGGACGCCTACTCCCCTCCAGCAGGTCATGCGCCGCACCCTGGGGCGGTGGATCGCGCCGCCTCAGCGCCGGCCCATGATCGTCCCGGTCGTCATCGAGGCTTAGGGGATGCTCACCGCATGACTCTGTTCCGGCCTGCGCTTCATATCCACCGGATCCATCCCTTATTGACATCCCCTTCACGTCAGCCGGGTGCCGACTCCGGGAGGGGCGATCACCGGGGCGTCGTCGGGCCCGGCTGTGGGTGGCGGGTACACGGTGGTCTCCAGCCGCTGCCCGGCAGAGGGTTCCCGCTGCTTTAGCGGCCACTTTGGGGACGGGCCCCAATTCGGCCCGGGTGCGCGAGTCGATGCGCCTGGACCAGGTCGAGCTCCTCGTCGAGGAGCTCGTCGGCGACATCGGCACCTGCACCACGCTCATCGAGCCCTCGGGCAGGCGAACCTTTCATCACCACCGCGGGCGTCGAAGGCGAGCTCCCAACGCGAGGATCTCGAAAGCCTCGATCTGAGGGGAGGGGCGACTGGGTCTATGCCACCGGTTACGATCTGGCCCACTATACAAGCAGGGGCATTCTGGCCGACTGGCTCCTGTCGGTCCCTCGACGGCGTCGGACTGGTCATCGACCTGGGCCCGGTCCAGCCCGACATCCCCGATCAGGTGCTCTTGCCGCTGCTGTCCCGGGCGACGATGCTGACCGGAAACGACCTAGAGATGAGGCAAGCTCGAAGAACGGCTGGGGGCTCGAGTGCCATCCGCCGGGCCTGCCCGCGCGCTGATCGTCCGACGTACCGGTGTTGACGGGTGCGTTCTTCATCCGGTCGGCTCCGGAGCCGATCGAGGTCCCCGAGTTTCGTGCGCGACGTCGTGGACACGACGGGGCGGAGACACCCACTACCGGTGTCCTGGTCGCCGGCCTCCTGACGGACTCGATGATCGTCAGAGGCCGCCAGACGGGCCAACGCGGCCGCCGCCCACGCCGTGGCCTGCATAGGGCCGGCACGTAGCCCGCGCCGCGAGGAGATCGACGGGTTCCTCCGGGACGCCCCTGAGGGATCGTGGCCCTCCGACGACGACTCTCAGCGCAGCAGCGGCCGGCCCGGATGAGGTCGCGGTGAGAAGGTGATGTCTCCGGCCGTCCCAGGCGGCTGGCAGGGCCGCCGAAGCTGAGAACTGATAGTTTCCTAAGACATCATGGCCAATCGTCGCACCACGAGAACCGCTACGTCTCCGTCCGGAACCGGCAGAGGCGTAATCGGGGCACCCTCGAGGGACCGCCCCTGTCAACGCTCCTGCTCAGCCTCCGGCGGACGTTACCGCCGCACCGGGTGGGCATTCCTCATCCTGGCTCTTGCGGCGGTCTTGGCGCTGCGCGAGTGGTTCGGCATCTCCGGGGCCGCGGGAGCTTCCTGCACCACATCGCTGCCGGTCCCGTCGGTACGTTCTCGGCCTGTTGGTGCCCCTGCTCCCTGGCGGCGCTGGGGGTCGCCATGCTCCGGGTCCACAGTCTGGGCGCGGTTCACGCCCGGGTCTCGGTGCTGCCTCGGTCTGCTGACTGCCCTGACGGGAATGATCCAGGTGGGCAGTGGCAAACCCGGTGCTCAGGGACAACATCGGCGGTTTGGAGAGTGCTGGCGGACTGCTGGGATCGGCTGGTGGGTTACCCTCTGGCGGCGCTGTTCTCCCTCAGTGGGGCCTTCATCCTGTTCATTTTCCTGGCCGCCTTCTCCGCTCTGGTCCTGTCCGGAAAGACCATCGCCGAGATCCGGGACCTACTGGCGCAGCAGTCGGTCCTCGGGCGCCGATGGAACCGGCGCCCCGTCCGATACGGCAGGCTCCGGAGACTCCCCTAGCCCGGCGTCTGCTGGGACGGGTTCGTGGAGGTCTCGGGGGATCGGGAGCTGCCGGCGATGACTCGGAGCAGACCGCGCTCCTGGACCCTACGACGGTGACGAGCCCTCCCGCTCTGCGCTCGAGGTGGAGGAGTCGACTCGCGCAAGCGCGGCAGCGGTCGGCGCAAGCGCTCCGCCGAGCGGGAGGCCCGACAGACCTCGATCACTGAGCTCATCGAACCGGGCGGAGACAGCGACGACGGCACCTCTCGTCGTCCCGGAGACGGGCGGCGAGAATGACGCCGTCGCGGCGTCGGCCCCTTCGGTCGCCTCCCGTCCAAGGGTAGGGGCGCCCGGTTCCGCCGCCGGCCCCGGGACGGCCGGATCGCCGGCTGGAGCGCAGCGCAGGCCCTCTGCGGCGAAGCGTCTCGCTGCGCCGGCCGCATCCAATCTCGACGCTGTCACCGAGGAGACCCCAGAGGTGCTCCTCGAGGAGCCCGATCTTGCCGATCAACTCGCCATGAGCGACATGAGCATCATGGCACTGCCCGACGGCTCCACCTACTCGCTTCCCGAGGACGCACTGCTCGGCCCCGGGCCGGGACACGCCACCCGCACCCCCGCCAATGACGCCATCGTTGAGGCGCTACAGAACGTCTTCGCAGAGTTCAACGTGGACGCCACCGTCACCGGCTACACGCGCGGCCCCCAGGTCACCCGGGCTACGAGGTACACCGCGGCCGAGGAGTCAACGTCTCGCGCATCACCGGACTGGAGAAGAACATCGCCTACGCGGTGGCCTCAGACGAGATCCGTCTGCTCACACCGATCCCAGGCAAGAGCGCCATCGGCATCGAGATCCCCAACACCGACCGCGAGATGGTCAAACTCGGCGACGTCCTGCGCTCCCAGGCCGCCCGCAAGCAGCCGCACCCGCTGGTCGTGGGACTGGGCAAGAACGTCGAGGGCGACCACGTCGTCACCAACCTCGCCAAGACCCCGCACCTGCTGGTGGCCGGTCAGACCGGTTCGGGCAAGTCCTCCTTCGTCAACTCCAGTGATCACCGATCATGATGCGCGCCACGCCCGAGGAGGTGCGCATGGTGCTGGTCGACCCCAAGCGGGTCGAGCTGACCATCTACGAGGGCATCCCCACCATCACCCCGATCATCACCACTGAAGAAGGCGGCCGAGGCCCCTGGAGTGGGTGGTCCGAGAGATGGACACCCGCTACGACGACCTGGCTCCTTCGGCTTCAAGCACATCGACGACTTCAACAAGGCGGTGCGCGCGGAGAGGTCCAGCCCCTTCCCGGCCTCAGCGAGCTGAGTCCCTACCCCTACCTCCTGGTCGTCGTCGATGAGCTCGCCGATCTCATGATGACGGCGCCCAAGGACGTCGAGGCCTCCATTCAGCGCATCACCCAGCTGGCCCGTGCCGCCGGGATCCACCTGGTCCTGGCCACCCAGAGGCCCGTCGCCCAGGTGGTCACCGGCCTCATCAAGTCCAACGTCCCTCCTGTCTGGCCTTCGCCACCGCCTCGCAGCTCGACTCGCGTCATCCTCGATCAGAACGGGGCCGAGACTCTCACTGGCCAGGGTGATGCCCTCTACCCGGCCCTGGGCCTCCACTCCGAGTGCGCATCCAGGGCTCCTGGGTCACCGAGTCCGAGATCCGCTCCGTCGTCGAGCACGTCAAGGCCCAACTGACCCCCGAGTACCGCGAGGATGTCGTCGTCCCGGAGGTCAAGAAGCAGATCGATGAGGAGATCGGCGACGACATGGATCTGCTCCTGCAGGCCGCCGAGCTCATCATCTCCAGTCAGTTCGGCTCGACCTCCATGCTCCAGCGCAAGCTGCGCGTCGGCTTCGCCAAGGCCGGGCGCCCTCATGGACCTGCCTCGAGTCCCGAGAGGCTGTCGGCCCCTCAGAGGGGTCCAAGGCCCGTGACGTCCCTCGTCCAGCCCGAACAACTCGAGGGAGACCCTGGCCTGGATCAGCGGGGGAGGGCGGCGCTCCCGGAGGCGCTGAGGCTCCCGCCGGGCCCTGAAGGATCCCAGGACGGGCCCATCACGGGGACTCGCCGGCCCCCCGCCACGGTGAGTCCCCGCACGGCGGCTCTTCCGTCGAACCGCTATCGCACGGATCCGCTGGAGGCCGACCCGAACTCTGCTGGAATCGGAGCCCTGGGAGGACTCCTCAGCCGAGGAGAACTCCCAGGACGCCTGGTCGCTCACCGGTCGCGGCTCATCGTGGTGACGTGCGTCTTTACGTCTTCAGCCCTTGTCAGCCTTCTCCATCCTCCATCGTCCCCTCGGCTCGTCTGATTCCGCTTTCGGCTGTGCTGTTTCCGCGGCCGACGGTGTGGGATTCAGCGACTTCGACGATGCCCCATCCGACGAGGTGGGCGACGTCCGATTCGGTTCCCGGTTCGATCGGGGCGTGGAGCCGGCGGGAAGACGGGGCCGATGGCCCGTCCGAGGGGGCCGGATGCGCCCCTCGCTCGTTTGATGACCTCCTCGCGACTCAGGATCGTTGAGTCGGACCGGTGGGTGCCGGAGGCTTCGTGGCCATCGTCGAGGCATCCTTGACGTCTGAGGTGAGCATGCTCCAGCGCCTGTCGATCTCCCTGCTCGCTCAGAGTCAGGTCTGCGGGGCGCTCTCCGTTGTGCAGTGCCGCCAGATCCCTGACCTTGTAGCCACCCGCCTGATCCACCGTGAACGGGTGCCAGTTCAGCGACTCCACACTCACCGAGCCGTCGGCGTGGGAGGTGACGTCGGCCCAGACCAGCTGACCGACGTCGGACAACGGACCGCAGTACGACTCGTTCTGGCTGGAGATGTAGTTGCCGGCGGAGTACGACGCCCACATCCCCTGCCCCTGACACCCCGGAGAGCTTCTCTGCGGGCTGGGGCACATGGGGTGGGCGCCGAAGAAGATGTCGACCTGCCCACTGTTGGCGAGAGCCTGAGCGCAGGAGACCTGCTCTTCATCGGGGTGGTCTCGTACTCCTGGCCGAGCTGGGAATGGACAACGACAGGGTCGGCGCGCCGCCGCGCGGGCCGACTTTGCTGCCTTCGTGATGGCGCCAATGTCGTTGAGCGACACCGAGTATCCGGTGGGATCATCGAGGCCGTTGAGCCCCATGGTCGTGGGAGATCCGCCACGGTCACTGTGCGCCCTTGGCGCTTGAGCCCATAGGAGCGCGAAGGGTGCGGAGGCGTCCTCCCTGCTCCGGTAGGTGCCCGCGTGCCCCAACCCATGAGCATCCAGGGCGTCTAAGGTGGTGACGACTCCCGCCTCCCCCGGTCCGCGGAGTGATTGGATGCGGTCGCGCAGCCGTCCCACCCGGATCTCGCCAAGGCTCCGACGACCTCGGAGGAGGTGCCGAAGGTAGGGAAGCCCGAGTAGACCCCGTCTGGTGCGACGGGAACCTCCATCCCGCACAGGGCCAGATCCAGGCCCTCGACCCAAGGCGTCTCGGCGGCGACGTTGTCGGTGATGTCCCCAGAAGCCCCTGAGTGGAACTCAGAAACCGGCATGTGCATGAGGACGTCCCCGGCGTAACCCACGGTGAAGCGCACGTCTTGAGCCGTCGGCTCCGGCGGAGGCCGATGCGCCGGGGGCGGTCGCGTCCTGTCCCTGCTGCTCGTGGGTGCTGCCTGTCCCGGTGGGGCCGGTCCCACTCGCCTGTGAGTGGCCGGTGCCCGTGCCGCAACCGGCGACTGCGATGACCGCGGCGAGGCGGTGGTCATGAGCTTCCCGGCCCCGCGACCGGTGGGGAACGCTCATGGCTGCTTCGTGCCCCGCCGATCGTCCGGCTGCCCGTCTGGGCGCCCAGCGGCGTCATTGTCGGTATCAAACAGATGAAGCGGTGAAAGAATGTAGGAAAAACATGTATAGGAACGTAGGAACCGAACCTTAAGGGGATTGTGCGCACCTCGCGTCCTTTTCGGCAGGAGTCGGGTAGAAAGGCTGAGATTCCAAGGAAAACTCCCGATGGGGGATAGATCCCCGATAGCGTGTTGCGCGCGGAAGGATGTGGTGGCCGGGGGCGGTTAGGCGCCTATGACGTTCCGTGCACATGCTTCGAGGTTTCTCCGGCGGTGTGAGGGCGTGCACTACTAGGCTGGTCCCGATGAACGCCTCGACCGCCCCGGACGCCGCACACGCCAGAGCAGGCGCCGCTGCTCAACATCGCCAACGCCTTGACGGTGTTGCGACTGCTGCTCGTCCCCGTCTTCATCTGGCTCTCGCTGTTGCCGGGGATCGGGCAGGACTTGCGGCCGTCGTGGTCTTCGTCGTGGCCGCCTTCACCGACCGTCTCGATGGTCAGTTGGCCCGCTCTTGGGGGCTGGTGACCTCCTTCGGCAAGATCGCGGACCCGATTGCGGACAAGGCGCTGACCTTGTCAGCCTTCGCGCTGCTGAGCATCAATGGCAGGCTGTGGTGGTGGGTCACGATCCTCATCGTCGTGCGCGAGCTCGGCATCACGGTCATGCGCTTCTCATGCTGCGCCGTGCCGTTATGGCCGCGTCGCGGGCGGCAAGATCAAAACGACTCTCCAGATGGTGGGGCTGGTGGGCTGCTCACACCATGGTCCCGCCCTCTCCTATCCGCGGGCGCGGCCGATTTCATGCTCAGGGCGGCTTTACGTCGTCGTGGCTGCCGCGCCCTCATTGTCACTGTGGTGACCGGCCTGACCTATGCGCCAAGCCGTGCAGCTGAGTCAACGGGGCGGGCATGCAGGCCGGTGAGCGCCCCTGCGGCGACGGGACCGGTCGGAGATCGCAGGTTCGGCGAGGATCACTGCGAGCGCTCGGCGTCGATCTCCCTCGGCGAGTCGCTGAGGGTCGCGCAGTGACCTTTGGCGATCGCCGAGTCGCTGACGGGCGGGCAGGTCTCTCCACCCCTGGTCGGGGTTCCCGGTGCGTCGCGCGTGCCCTCGGGGCGGTGGTCGCCCACGCCACTCGTATTAAGGCGCAGGTGCTCGGTGTGGATGCCGCTCACCTGGAGCGGACTGGACCGGTGGATCGTGACGTTGCCCTTCAAATGGCGCGGGTGTGCGTCGCCTCCTCGGTGCCGATCTAGGGCTGGCGACCACGGGCGTGGCGGGACCGGGGCCGCGATGGTCATCCGGCGGAACGGTCCACATCGCCGTCGTCGCCCCTCGGGGGCGAGGTTCACCGCGAGCTGCGTCTGAGCGGTGACCGCTCGCAGATCCGGTGCGGAACCGTGCTGAATGTGATCGAGCTGGCGGTGGGGCTTCTGGAGCAAGGGAGGCCGACGACGTGAATCTGGTCGCTCCTCAATACTTGCAGACCGCAGACCAAGACGGATTTCAGGTTTCTCTCAGGAATGCCGGTAGAGTTGGGCGCAACGCCACCGGAGCCGGAAGAACTGGTCCCGCGTGACGGGAATGAATCCACGATGTGAATGGTTGTGCTAGATGATGAACAACACGACTCACCCCCGCACCACTCGCCCGATCAACAACCGGATGCCGATGCGCCAGGGACCTGGGCAGGGGTACGGTGTGTCCGTGGACACCCGAAGCATGAGAATGTCGTCCTGCGCCGCGAGATCGGAGAGGTTCTGCGCGGCGTCCGACAGCACCAGGGGTCGCACGCTGCGCGAAGTCTCTTCGCAGGCCCGCGTCTCCTTGGGATACCTCTCTGAGGTCGAGCGAGGCCAGAAGGAAGCCTCCTCCGAGCTGCTGGCCTCTATCTGCCAGGCCCCTCGACGCCCCCTGTCCATGGTGCTGCGCGAGGTCTCCGACCGCATCGCCCCTAACCGAGGGCGTCATGATTCCGGACACAGTTCCTGATGAGCTTGTGCGTCAGCAGGGGATCGCCCTGCGGTGATCGTCCGCTGACGCCCCTACCGCGGCGCCCATGCGGCGCTCGTGACTGCAACCGATGAGTTGACCGCTCCCGGCGGCGGGACCACGACGAGTGGGCTCGCCGCCGGGGTGTCTTGTCGAGGACGGGGAACTGTGAAGCACTCGGAGTTCTGGAGCGCCGTCGAGGAGGTCTTCGGCTCGGCCTATGGCCGGTCGCTGGCCCAGGATCTGGTCCTGCCCGCGCTGGGCGTCACCTGCGTGCAGGCGCTCGACGACGGCGTGGCGCCGGAACGAGTCTGGGCTGTTCTGTGCGACGAGACGGAGCGCTCTGATGCCGAGCGGTGGATCTTCCGTTCCGACCCCTCGACGCTGAGACGGGTTCAGTTGGGGTGGGTTCAAGGGGTGGAGGGCGAGTCGGTCGACACGCGCGACGATGGTGTCGCTATCGAACAGGTGTTCGGGTACTGTTCTCCACGAACGACGGCGACGCGCCTTGAGTCCACAGGACAGGTGAGGGCGGAGATAGATGTCAGTGGTCAGGCATACCGTCGTTGGTGAGCCCCGGAGAGGGGACCTCGCCGAAGTTGACCAGCCATGCCCACGGCGGCTGCGAGCCGCCCCGAGAACCGAGGTAGAACAATGCCTGCTGCCAGCCAGACCCAGGACCGCTCCAAGGCCCCGGCCACTGCTCTCGCCCAGATCGACAAGAACTTCGGTAAGGGGCTCCGTCATGCGCCTGGGGACGACACCCGTCCGCCGATCTCCGTCATCCCCACAGGGTCGGTCGCCCTGACGTCGCCCTGGGGGTCGGAGGGCTTCCGCGAGGCCGCATCATCGAAGTCTACGGACCGGAGTCCTCCGGAAAGACGACCGTCGCCCTGCACGCCGTAGCCAGCGCGCAGCGGGCCGGGGGCAACGCCGCCTTCATCGATGCCGAGCACGCTCTCGATCCGGTCTACGCCAAGGCCCCAGGGCGTCGACATCGACAACCTCCTGGTCTCTCAGCCGGATACCGGTGAGCAGGCCCTGGAGATCACCGACATGCTCGTGCGCTCGGGCGGTCTGGACATCATCGTCATCGACTCCGTGGCCGCTCTGGTCCCCAAGGCGGAGATCGAGGGAGAGATGGGGACTCCCACGTCGGCCTCCCAGGCACGGCTCATGAGTCAGGCGCTGCGCAAGATCACCGGGGCGCTGTCCTCCACCGGTACCACGGCCATCTTCATCAACCAGCTGCGCGAGAAGATCGGCGTGTTCTTCGGCAACCCGGAGACCACCACGGGCGGTAAGGCTCTGAAGTTCTACGCCCTCGGTGCGCCTGGACGTGCGCCGCATCGGCGGGCTCAAGGATGGCGACCAGCCCGTGGGCAACCGCACCCGGGTCAAGGTCGTCAAGAATAAGATGGCGCCTCCCTTCAAAGCAGGCCGAGTTCGACATCCTCTACGGCCAGGGCATCTCCAGGGAGGGGCAGTCTGCTGGACCTGGGCGTGGACAACGGCGTGGTGCGCAAGTCCGGTGCCTGGTTCACCTATGGAGAGGATCAGCTCGGTCAGGCAAGGAGAACGCGCGAACTTCCTCAAGGACAATCCGCAGCTGGCCGCTGAGATCGAGGAGAAAGATCCTCGCCGCTCTGGGCATTGGCGAGCCCGGCCGCAAGGCCCGAGGCCGAGGGAAATCGCCGCCGCAGAGGCTGCCGTGGCCGCGGCCGCCATCCCGGTGGACAGCAATGACGCCGCGGCCACGAGCGCGGTCAAGAGCGCCCGCGGCCGCGGGAAAGAGGACCACAGGCTCCGACAAAGTCTCCAAGGCCTCAAGGCTGCTAAAGCCGCCAAGGATGCCGCGGTGGAGGAGCCGGACACCATCTTCGGTGAGGACGCCGGCGGGGTTCTGATGGCCTGGCTCACTCCAGATGCCCACGCGCAGGCGGTCGAGGCGGCCCGGACATCGTCCTGCGTCGCCTCGACCGCAGCGAGGTCCGCGTGCGGCCCTGGCGGATCTGCTTGAGCGCAAGGAGGGTGGATCCTCGCATCGCCGTCGAGGTCCTCGATCGCCTGGAGGCGGCCGGCGTGATCGACGATGCCGCCTGGCGTGGCGCGCCTGACGCGCACCCGTTTCGCGGAGAAGGGTGCGGCCAGACGCGCCATCGCCGAGGAGCTGCGGCGCAAGGGCCTGGGGAACAGGACGTCGCCACGGCCCTGGGCCAGATCGACTCCGACGATGAGGACTCTGCAGCCCTGGCACTGGCCCGCAAGAAGCTGTCCGCCACGCGTCACCTGCCCTGGGAGGTGCGCCGACGTCGTACCGCGGCCCTGTTGGGGACGCAAAGGCTACAGCCAGGGAAGCCACTGTGCGTGCCCTTGAGGCAGCCTTCGCCGAGGAGTCGGACTGAGAAGCGGTCCTGTTGCCAGGACCTCAAGGTCCTGAGGCTTTCTCGCCGGCCCACTAGGCTTGCCTCATGACTCAGGCGATTGCGGCCACTGACGGCCCCCAGAGCCAGGTCGACCTTGATGCGTTGGCGGCCTCGGCGGGAATCGCGGCCGAGCACGTTGTTCCCTGATGGTCGCGACGTGGCCAAGATCGATCTGCGCGCCCTGATTCCTTGTGGTGAGGGGGCTGACGCACAGGATGGTCCCGGCAAAGCCCGCCACATCGTCGTCACTGCGATCACACCGACGCCTTTCGGGGAGGGCAAAACCACCACGGCCATCGGACTGGCGGGGCTGACTCGTCTGGGCGAGCAGACAGTCCTCACTCTGCGCCAGTCGGCCATGGGGCCCACCTTCGGCATCAAGGGCGGAGCCGGCGGCTCCGGGGTGCCCGCATCCCTGCCGGCCGAGCGGATGAACCTGCACCCTGACCGGCGACTTCCACGCCATCACCGCCGCCCACAACCTCCCTGTCGGCGATGATCGACAACCACCCTGTACCACGGCAATGAGCTCGACATCGACGAGCGCACCATCACCCGGCCCCCGGGTTCTGGACGTCAATGATCGGGCCATGCGCCATATTGTCACCGGCCTGGGCTCCAAGATCGACGGCGTCACCCGGCAGGCCTCCTTCGACATCACCCCGGCCAGCGAGCTCATGGTCATCATGTCGCTGGCCACGGACTCAGCCGATCTGCGCAAGCGCTTGGGGAGCATCGTCATCGGCTGAAACCGCAGCGGAGAGTGGATCAGCGCCGAGGACCTGGGGGCCGCAGGGGCCATGATGCGCCGTCCTGCGCGACGCGCTTGAGACCCAACCTCTTGCGCGTACCGGCGAGGGCACGCCCGTCCTGGTCCACACTGGCCCCTTCGGCAACATCGCCACCGGCTGCTCCTCGGTCATCGCAGACCGTGTCGCCATGGCGGGCACGAGAAGCGGCGGCACGTCCTCACTGAGGCCGGCTTCAGGGGCGGACATGGGCCTGGAGCGCTTCGTGGACCTCAAATGCCTGTCTCCGGCATGCACCCGCGTGTAGCTGTTGTCGTGGTGACCGTCAGGGCACTCAAAAGCCCACTCCGGCCGCTACCACCTCATCAACGGTAGAGAGTCTTCCCGAGGGCATGCTCCAGGAGAAGGTCGAGGACGTACGCGCCGGCGCAGCCAACCTGCTCAAGCACCTTCAGATCGTGCGGGGCTTCGGCATCACTCCGGTCGTGGCCATCAATGTCTTCCCCACCGACCATGACAGCGAGATCGAAGAGGTGACGCGCATCGCTCGCGACGCCGGAGCCCGGGTGACCGTCTGCCACCCCGTGACTCGAGGAGGTGAGGGCTGCCTCGACCTGGCGAGTGCCGTCGTCGAGGCCTGCCAGGAGGTTGGCGATGCCGTCTCCATTCGGCCCGTCTACGGGCCGGAGGACGACCTGCGCACCAAGATCGCCAAAGTGGCTGCCCTTTACGGAGCCGACGGTGTGGACTACACCCCTGCCGCGAGCAGGCTATTGGATGGCTATGAGCGCGATGGCTTCGGAGACCTGCCAGTCATCGTCGCCAAGACCCCGCTGTCCCTGTCCGCCGAGCCCGGCCTCAAGGGCGTCCCCACCGGGTGGCGTCTGCCGGTGCGTGAGGTGCGCCTGGCCGCCGGGGCGGGGTACGTCTGCGCGATCTGCGGCAGCCTGTCGACCATGCCGGGCCTGCCGAGCCGTCCCGCGGCCGAGCGCATCGACGTCGATGTCGCCACAGGGGAGATCGAGGGGCTGCGCTGAGTGCTGCGGCCACAGGTGGTGGGTGGTCGTTATCGTCTCGTCGAGAGGGACTTGAGTGAGTCGACCTCCTGGTGCAGAACACGCACGGCCTCGTCCACAGTCACCGCTCCCACCATGGCGGCCTGGGCCAGGCCATTGCTCAGGGCGATCAGACGCCCCGCCTCCTGCGCCGGCGCCCCGGCCTGTTCGAGCAGATGGGCCGCGTAATCCAGTGTTCCGCAGGGATGTTTTGGTGAGGATCTCCTGATCTGCGGATCCGCAGTGGCCCGGGCCAAGTATGCAGTACCAGACCGAGATGCCCAGCCGAAGTGCCTCGGTGCGGGGAGTGGCTGAATGAGCAGCTCAGTCAGGGGCGTCGAGCGGATCCAGTGCCTCGGTGCGCTCGAAGTGGACGGACCTCGCGGTGTCCACGATGGTCTGGCAGCCGGCGCGCACCAGGTCCTGCTTGGAGGCGAAGTAGTGCTGGATCCTTCCGACAGAGATTCCAGCGGCCCGCGCCACCGCCTGGTAGGAGGCCGCATGGATGCCCTGCTCGTAGATGACCTGCCACAGGGCGTAGATGATCTCGGTTCGGCGCTGCTCGTGGTCGACGATCTTGGGCATCTCTTTACGGTACACGCATACCGTATTACCCTTACAATATGAACGTATTGCGAAAAGTAGTCTCCCGAGTCCGGCGCCTGCGTTCCTCCGGCGGAGCCGTCCTCCGTGTTCCCGCAGGTCTGCAGCCCGGCGTGTGGCGAGGCTGCTTTGTCGTCGAGCTCTGCGCTGGTCGGTGTGGTGAGTATCGGTAGAACCGTGATGGGGCCCGCTGACGTCGGGCACTTCAGGACGGTTGAAGGACGCGAGGAGTACATCGGCTACTACCAGCGGGCCATGGGGTCCATGCCTGCGCCCAGTTCGGTGCAGGACATTCCCACCGACTTTGGAACCGTGCGGGTCTACATCTGGGATGCCGGCAACGCAGCAGCCGATCGCGACCCTACCCGATTGTCCTGCTGCCCGACGCTCATCGGGAGTGCCCATGTGGTCCGCGAACGTCTCCGCCCTGATTCACTCGCGGCAGGTGATCGCCTTCGATGCGCTCGGAGATGCGGGACTGTCCGTCCAGTCCGCCCGCTGACCTCGATGGGGGATCAGGCCGCCTGGATCGATCAGGTGGTCACTGCCGTCGCGCCCCTGGGGAGTCCACCTCGTCAGGGCACTCCTTCAGCGGCGCGACCGCCACGGCCTATGCATCGGCTCCATCCCCAGCGGGTCAGGGTCCCTGACTCTGCTGGAACCGGTCTTCACCTTCGCCCTATCCGCCCGTGGCGAAGCTCGGCTGGGTCACGATTGCCCGCCTTACCGGGACTTCCCGAGAGCCTGCGGAACAAGGCGCTGGGGCGGATCGGCGGCGAGACTCCGTCGGATCGGATCCCATGGCCCCTCATGATCAAGGCCGGGTCGGAGCACTTCGACGCGAATCTGCCCACCCCTCACCGCTGACGAAGGAGGAGGCCGAATCCTGACTATGCCCGTCTACGTCGCGATCGCCGGGAAGGAGTCCTGGCGGGAGGGAGGGATGCCGCCGAGCGAGCTGAGGAGCTGCTGCCGGGCGCGCGGGTGCAGACCTGGAAGGATGCCACCCACTCTCTGCCGATGCAGGGAGGCGGAGCCGCTGGCGCAAGTGCTTGAGCCGTTCTGGCACCAGGTCGAATCGGCGCGATGATTGATCAGGTCAACGGGCTCGTCAGTGCGGATGGGCCGATGACCGGAACATGCCGGCCACCGGCCCACGGGAGCTGAGAGCACCCCGCTGTCAGTCCTTCTCGTGCTTGGAGGTCTCGAACAGGAGATTGACCTGCTCGTTGTACTTCGTCAGTGTTGAGGCGGGCACCCTGGTTCGCCCACAGGTCGTCCGTCGCCGGCTTCATGATGGCCGTCACGTCCGCGCCGGAAGTAGGTCAGCGGGAAGAAGAACGTGGACCTGTCCTCCAGGTGCTGGGTGAAGGGCTTGGTGGGAAGCCCCATCTGCTCGAAGACTTGCACGGCCCTCTCGGTGGAGGAGGAGATGGCTGGGAAGACGATCCCGTAGGAGGCCACGATGTCCTGAGCCTCGGCGGTTCCCGGAAAGGCCACCCACTTGGAGGCGTTGTCGATATTGGCCGACTGCTTGGAGATTGAGTCGCTCAGCCCGTTGTACAGGAGACGGACTTGCCGTTGGGGCCCACCGGATTGGCCGCGATCCCGACCTTGACGTCAAGCTTGGCGTAGGTGCTGAACATCCACGAGCCATTGAGGCACATGGCGATCTTGCCGCTGCCGAGCTGGACGTCGGTGCCGGTTGTGGAGGAGAAGGCTCCACGAGGAGGCATGTAGCCTTTGTCCACCAGGCCGAAATACCAGTCCATGGCGTCCTGGAAGACCTTCTCGTCGTAGCGGTAGTGATTCCCCACGTCTCCTTGTTCGTGTAGAACCAGTCGCCGGCCGAGCCGGTGAAGGGGCTCCACTGGGTCTGGCTGTCCCCGAGCCGCCGTCCTGGATACCCAGGCCGTAGACGGCCACCCGGTTCTTGTCGAAGCCGGGCTCGTCACCGCGCACGCCGTTCTTGTCCACGGTGAGGCGGGCGAGGATCTTCTCAAAGGTTCCGCCGTCGGTGGGGTTCCAGGACCACTCGGCCAGATCGGCCTCGGTCAGGCCCGCCTGGGTGAGCATGTCCCGGTTGTAGAAGACCGCCACGGTGTCCCAGTCCTTGGGGCAGCCGTACTGGTGGCCGTCCTCCCCTTCCACAGGTCGATGAGCCCCTCCTGGAAGGCCGACTCGTCGACGCCCGCCCAGGCGGTCTGCTTCTCCAGCGGGACCAGGACTTCAGATCCACGAACTGGGCGAACTTGGAGATGTGGTCGGTGAAGGCATCCGGCCCGGTCCCGGCGATGAAACCGGCCGTCAGCTTGGTCCAGTAGTCGCCCCAGGCGATCTGGGTGATATTGACCTTGATACCGGTCTTGGTCTCGAAGGCCTTGGCGCAGGCTTCATAGGCGGGCAGCTGGCTGGCGTCCCACATCCAGTACTCCACGGCGCCGGATCCCGACTTCCTGGAGCCCGAGGAGCAGGCCGCCAGGGTCAGGGCGGCCGCCCCGAGACGAGACCGCACAGGAGGCCGCGGCGCGACAGCGACAAGTGAACAGGGCTGATCGGTTGAGTCGTCATCTGCTGCCTCACTTGATTCCGGTAAAGCCGATGGAGTTGACGATGCGCCGGGCGAAGGCCATGAACAGCAGGAGCATCGGGGAGTGCGGGCCACCAGGGTGGCGGCTATGAGCCCGGCCCAGTCGGGGCCGGTTTGAGGCGCCTGGGAGCGGAAGACCGCCAGGGCCACCGTGAGTACCCGCGAGAGTCCGTGTAGGACACCAGCAGGGGCCAGAGTAGTCATTCCAAGCCGTGATGTAGGGTCAGGATCGCCAGCGTTGAGATCGGGGCCTTGGCCATGGGCAGGATGAGGGTGAAGAACACCCGCACCTTCGAGGCGCCGTCGAGCAGGGGCGGCCTCCTCCAGCTCACGCGGGATATTCATGAAGAACTGTTTGAGGGAAGAACACCGCGAAGGGCGTCACTGAACATGGTCGGCAGCGCCACCCCAGGAAGGTGTCGATGAGGTGGAGTTGTGACCAGCACGAAGTTGGGCAGGAGCGTGAAGATCGAGGGGACCATGAGGGCGCCCAGGAACACGGCGAAGACCGTGTCGCGTCCCTTCCAACGCAGGCGGGGAGAAGGAGTAGGCGGCCATCGCCGAGAAGAAGACCTGTCCAACGGTGACCAGCGTGGAGATGATGACCGAGTTGCGCAGGTAGAGCCAGAGTTGATGGCTGCGCCGCTGCCGCCGTCGGCCAGCGCCTCCTCGGTGGACTGCATGCCGAAGACGCAGGGCGAAGCCGCGCAGGTTGATGTCCACCGGCAGCAGGCTGGTGGGGTGGGCCGTGATGCCCGCGTTGGAGGACAGCGCCGTACGCAGCACCCAGTAGAAGGGCAGGAGCGTGAACAGCATGATGAGGATCATCGCCGCCCAGGCCAGGGCCTTGCTAACGGTGAACCGGCGGCCGGGGCCTCGGAAGATGCCGCAGCGGCTGCCTTGGGGGACTTTGCGGAGGACACGGATGCGGTTGTTGTTGTCATGCGGTGGTCCTCCTTCAGTCCAGGTCCGTCTCGCCCGCACGGGTCATGCGGTACTGCAGGATCGTGATCGCCGCCAGGACGAGCAGCAGCCCCACCGCCATGGCAGAGGCGTATCCGAACTGGAAGCGCCCGAAGGCCATGTCGTAGATGTAGTACTGCAGCACGCGGGTGGCGTTGACGGGGGCCGCCCTGGGTGGCCACCGAGACGGTGTCGAAGACCTGGAAGGAGCCGATCATCGTCATGATGAGCACAAGCGCCAGGATCGGGCGCAGCAGGGGACCGTGATCCGCCAGAACATCCGCCACTCGCTGGCGCCGTCCATCTTGCCCGCCTCGTAGACCGTGTTCGGGATCGACTGCAGGCCCGCGAAGATGAGCAGGGGCCGTGTAGCCCACGTGCCGCCACACGTTGATGATGGCGATGGTGGGATGGCCATCGACGAGGAGAAGAGTCCACGGCGGAGCCCGTCAGGGGCTCCAGGAGCTGGTTGGTGATGCCCAGCGTGTTGTCCAGGATCCACAGCCACAGCATGGCGGCGACCACGTTGGAGACCAGGTAGGGGCGTCAGCACGATGGATCGTACGAAGGTGGACTGGGTCAGGGCGTTGCATGAGGACGGCGATGAGGAGCGCCAGGATCGTCTGCAGACCGATGTTGATGATCACGTACTCCACGGTGACGACGACGGCGTTCCAGAAGGTGTCGTCCTGGACCATGCGCTTGTAGTTGTCCAGGCCCGTGAACTCCTCGGGGTGAGGAGGTTGTACTCGGTGAAGGACAGCCAGATGCCCCGGATGAGGGGCCAGATGTGAAGGCGACGAGGCCGATCGTCGCCGGGAGGATGAAGGCGAGGCCGAGCTTGAGGTCGGAGCGTGGCTTGCGCTGCCGACGCGATTGTCGCGCGAGCAGGGTCGAAGTTGACATCGGGTCTCCAAATCGACGGTGATGTGGGAAACGGGTCGAAGGCGGATGGGCGGGGTAGGAACGGGTGGAAGAAGGGTGAACGGATCAGCGACTCAGAGGATCACCGAGCCGTCAGTTGACGGTGCTCACGCGCAGCAGGACGAGGTGGTCAGGGTGCAGCACCGGAAGTGCCAGGCCCGTGGTGGTCAGGGTAGGAACCGGGCAGGGGTGACGCCCTCGGCCATCCAGCCCGCCGCGAGGCTCAGCTCGGTGTAGGTCGGCGCCGCCAGGCTGCACGTGGTAGCGGCGCGAGGGGTCCAATCCGGGCAACGGTCGCGGCGCCGTGGGCCAGACCAGGAGCTGACCCAGCGAGGCGATCTCGAACAGGGCGTCGGAGCTGTCAGGGGCGACGACGCCCTCGATGCGCAGCATGTCGTCATCGGGCAGGTCGGCGTGAACCGTCACGCCCGAGTGCAGCAGGCCGCGCGAGATCCTTGTGCAGCGCGATGATGGAGGCCAAGCGCTCGCGGGTTGGCTCATCGGCCTCGGTGAGATCCCACCCACGCCCATGTGGCCCCATAGGGCGGTCCCGGCCCGGAAGTCGAGGTCGAGGTCGCGCAGGGTGGTGTGGGCCCGCCCGAGCCGACGTGGGTGCCCACCAGCTCCGGGGAAGCAGCAGCGTGGTGCCGCGCTGGATGTTCTGGCGGTCGTGGGCGTCGATGCGGTCCGATGCCCACACCCGCTGGGCGCTCCATGATCCCCAGGTCGATGCGGCCGCCGCCGCCGGCGCATGGACTCGATCTCCAGGGAAGGGAAGCGCTCGTGGAGCGCGTCAGGAGCCGGTAGACGGCCAGGGTCTGGTCGTGGACGGCGGCTGCCCCTGACGTCCCGCGGTGGGGTCAGCGACCTCATGACCCGCGGCCAGCAGGGGAGTTGTGGTCCCACTTGAGGGTAGGCGATGTCAGGCGCTCCACGAGGGCGGAAATGGCGTCGAACAGGTAGTCCCAGGCGCCTGGGGCAGTCAGGTCAGGACCCGCTGATGGCGGTGCTCAGGGCGCTCCGCCTGCGCCGTCGGAGAGATCCACTCCGGGTGGGCGCGGGCCAGCTCGGAGTCGACGTTGATCATCTCCGGCTCGAACCACAGACCGAACTCCATTCCCAGGGAGTGGACGTGCTCCATGAGCGGCTCCAGACCGTCCGGCCAGGCCTCGGGGAGACCTGCCAGTCGCCCAGTCCCGAGGTGTCGTCGCGGCGGGGAGCCGAACCAGCCGTCGTCCAGGACGTAGCGCTCGATACCAACCTGGGCCGCGGCGTCGGCCAGGGCCTTGAGCTTGTCCAGGTCGTGGTCGAAGTAGACGGCCTCCCAGGTGTTGAGCAACACCGGGCGGGGGGCGGCTGGGGTGGGCGGGGCGCGAGCGCAGCCAGGCGTGGCTGCGGTGGGCCAGGGTGTCCAAGCCCTCGCCCCAGGAGAAGACCGTCCACGGAGAGGTGTAGGTCTGACCGGGGCCAGAGAGACCTCGCCCGGCAGGAGCAGCTCTCCGGCTCCCAGGAGCTTGCGCCCCGAGGCCGGGTTCATCGCCAGGTGACGGACGTTGCCGGACCAGGCCACGTGAACGCCGTGGACGCGCCCACTGCGCCATCCGAAGCCGGTGGGGCCGGCGGCCAGCCAAGTGACGGCGTCGTGCCCGGGGCGCCCCTCCCAGGACTCGCGCAGGCGGGTGCCCGGGGTGAAGGGGTGCACGAGCCTGCGCTCCTGGACGTGGTGCCCGGTGGTGTCGAGCAGCTCGTCGGCGCTGTCGGGCAGCGGTAGCACCGAGGGTGAGCTCGCCGACAACGAGGTCGGCTCCCCGCTCGCCATCGGACTCGGGCGGTCGTCGCGGACCCAGGCGCGCAGGCGTACCAGGCCACAGGGGCTCCAGACGCAGCTCCGTTCCCAGGCTGAGCCGATGGACCGGGTCGGTACCGGCGGAGCGGACTACGTGGGCGGTGCCGGCGGGGTGTCCTCGGAACTCTCCTCGTGGCTGAAGGCGGTGGGGTGGGGGAGAAGGCCGTGCCGTCGGTGCGCGAGAGCGCCACGGCGGGACGCGCGCTCCAACCCAGGTGGGCCAGGGCAGGATCGGCGGGTCATTGGTGATCCAGGCGGTGTTGGTGCCCAGGGAGGTGGCCTGGGCGGGGGTCGCGTCGGCCAGGTCCTCGCCGCTGACGTCGCCGAGGTCAGGGGCCCCAGTGGCGCACCACCGGGAAAACGGTCGTCGGGCAGGTCGAGGACCACGGAGGTGTCGGCGCGGCGCAGATGGAGGGTCATCATCGTCCTTCCGGGGAGGGGCGGGAACCAGGAATGATTCCTTGTAAGATGAAAAAATAATTGATGGCGCCAGTTTCCGCAAGGGATTTGACCTACAGTGTCGGTACGAATCCGGGCGGCGGTGGGCGTCGTCCCAGGTCATGGGCCCAATGGTCCATCTAGCAGTCGGCGACGGCGGGAGCGGGAACAGGACATGGACGGTGGAGGACGCAGCCTCGGCGCTCAGACACTGCTCTCCCTGATCTCAGTGGGTCCCATGAGCCGCGGCGAGCTCGGCGGGCGCTTGGGACTGTCTCCGGCCACGACGACGCGCACGGTGCGTCCGCTCATCGAGGCCGGCCTCATCGAGGAGCGGCCCCCGGTGGAGGCCAGTGGGCCGGGGCGGCCCACCCGCCTCCTGGCTCGTCGTTGCGGGCTCCGCCACCGTCGCGGGCGTCAAGCTCACCGCCGACCGCCTCTACGCCGTCCTGACCGATCCACTGGGCGAGGTCCTGGTCGGGGAATCCCTGCCGTTGACCGAGACCGACCCCGACTCCGTGACCGCCCTGATCGCCTCCGTCGTGGCCGGCCTGGCCGAGCGCAGCGGTCGCCGGCCGGACGCGATCGGGATTTCCCTGGGGGCGGCCGTCGTCGGGAGGCGGACCGTGGTCGTGGCCAGCTTCCTGGGCTGGCGCGATGTCCCCCTGGCCGCCAGGGGTCGCCGAGGCCACCGGGTTGCCCCTGCGCTGTGGCCAACGACGTGCGCGCCTTCGCCTACGCCGAGGCCTGGTTCGGGGCGGGGCGCGGCAAGGATCCCTTCGCCCTGGTCACCCTCGGCGCCGGGATCGGGTGCGGCATCGTGATGGGCGGCCAGGCCATCTCTGGGGCAAGGGGCGGCCGGCAGCGTCGGGCACCTTCCGGTGGATCCGTCCGGACCGAGCTGCGAGATCGGGCACCCGGGTGCGCCCGCGCCCTGGCTTCGACCGCCGGGATCGTGCGGGCGGCCGCCGAGCTTACCTGGGGTGTGAGGAGAAGGGCTGGACCTCGAGCGGCTTCTGGATCCGGAGCTTCGTCGACAGGCGGGCGTCGACGGCGTCCTGCGCCGTGCTGCGCTGGCGGCCGGGAGGGTCGTGGGGACTCTCATCGCCTACGTCGATCCCGAGCTCGTCGTCGTCTCCGGCGAGGGATCGCCGTGGTGGAGGCCTACCGCGAGACCTTCGAGAAGGAGGTGGACGCCCTGCGGCACTGGGCGGCCGCCCCGGTGCCGGTCCTGCTGCGCCCCTTCGAGTTCGACGAGTGGGCGCGCGGCGCCGCGGCCCTGGCGCTGGAGCAGTGGACGGTGGTGGCGGGCGACCGGTAGGCGATCCCCGTGACCCACAACAGCCGCCGTCATCTTCCGCCGCGACCTGGCCTCCTTCGGCTCGGTGGCGGCTCCGGGCGCCGCCTTCGCCCAGGCCTCCCGCAACGACGCCAGAATCGCCTCGCGCAAGAAGCCCTGAGGCGGGTCCTCTCCGTATGCCTCTCCGCTGCAGAGCCCCGTCAGGCGTGCGTCTGGTCACGACGGTCCGTCAGGACTGGGGTGGGGCCCTGCCGCGCCCTACACTGCTCGGCGATGACCACGCTCGCCACCACCGCCCCGCTCTCGACGCCCGCGGCGCCCTGCCGCGTACCTACCACGTGCGCACCCTCGGCTGCCAGATGAACGTCCACGACTCCGAGCACATGGCGGGACTGCTGGAGGGGGCCGGCTACCTGCGCGTTGAGGACGTGCCCGAAGCCGCCGCCCGCGCCACCGATGCCGGTGACGGCGGCGCCGACGTCGTCATCATCAACACCTGCTCCGTGCGCGAGAACGCCGCCACCCGGCTCTTCGGCAACCTGGGCCAGCTCGCCGCGGTCAAGCGCGAGCGCCCCGGCATGCAGATCGCCGTGGCCGGTTGCCTGGCCCAGCAGATGGGGAAGGGGATCGTGGAGCGTGCCCCCTGGGTCGACGTCGTCTTCGGCACCCACAACCTCGACGTCCTGCCCGCCCTGCTCGAGAGGGCCCGTCACAACTCGGCGGCCGCCGTCGAGCTCGAGGAATCCCTCAAGGTCTTCCCCTCCACCCTGCCCACGCGCCGGGAGTCGGCTTACGCCGCCTGGGTCTCCATCGCGGTGGGCTGCAACAACACCTGCACCTTCTGCATCGTGCCCTCCCTGCGCGGCAAGCAGCGCGACCGCCGCCCCGGCGAGGTCCTGGCGGAGGTCGAGGCCGTCGCCGCCCAGGGCGCCATCGAGGTGACCCTTCTGGGGCAGAACGTCAACTCCTACGGCGTGGGCTTCGGCGATCGCGGCGCCTTCGCCAAACTGCTGCGAGCGGCCGGCTCGGTCGAGGGCATCGAGCGCGTGCGCTTCACCAGCCCCCACCCCGCCGCCTTCACTGACGACGTCATCGAGGCCATGGCGGCCACCGAGGCCGTCATGCCCAGCCTCCACATGCCCCTGCAATCCGGGATCCGACCGGGTGCTACGCGCCATGCGTCGCTCCCTACCGCACCAAGCGCTTCCTGGGCATCCTGGACAAGGTCCGCGACGTCATGCCCGAGGCCGCCATCACCACCGACATCATCGTCGGCTTCCCGGCGAAACCGAGGAGGATTTCAGGCCACGCTCGACGTCGTCGAGCGGGCCCGCTTCGCCTCGACCTACACCTTCGAATACTCCCCGCGCCCGGCACCCCGCCGCCGACCGCGACGACCAGGTTCCGCTCGAGGTCGTCAAGACCGCTACCGGCGGCTCGACGCACTGGTACGCCGCATCGCCCGAGAGGAGAATGAGCACCAGGAGGGGCGAGTCGTCGAGGTGCTCGTCGCCGAGGGCGAGGGGCGCCGCGACTCGGCCACCGCCCGCATCTCCGGGCGCGCCGCCGACAACCGGCTGGTCCATGTGGCCCTGCCCGAGGGACTGGCCGAGGACGACTACACCGCCGGAGCGCCTCGCCCCGGCGACATGGTGAGCGTACGCGTCACCCACGGCGCACCCCACAACCTCATCGCCGACTCCGCCCGCTGCGGGCGAAAGCTGGACCCGTAGCCGCGGCCGCCAATGAGGCGCTCAAGCCCGGTGACCGCCTCTGGCTCGACGACGGACCCGCCTTGTTCCAGGTGCGGCGCACCCGCGCCGGAGACGCCTGGGAGCGCCGTCGGGTCGAGGCCTGCGCCGCACCCGAGCCCGACACCGCCCCGGTGAGCCTGGGGCTGCCAACCTTGCGCGTGGGCGCGCCGGTCTGACTGAATCCCACGTGAGGCGACCTTCGGGGAAGGAGTGCCCTTGTGTTCTGTACCTAGAGGTATGTACAGTTGTGGCATCAGGTTCAGGAGGGAGTGGAATCGGGTGGCCGCCGTGCCTCCAGGGGATACGTCATGGTGAGGTATGTACAGTTCTGGCGTGGACTCGAGAGAAGCTGGTTGAGGCGATGGCTGAGCTGATGTGGGAGCGTGGCTACAGCGCCACGAGCCCGCGAGCGGTTCGCGAGCTCTCCGGCGTCGGTCAGGGGAGCATGTATCACTATTTCCCCACCAAGCGGGACCTCGGACTGGCGGCCCTGGATCACAACTGCCGGGTTCAGCTGGATTCCTGGAAGGCTGCGATCAAGGACCTCGAGGATCCGCTCGAGATCCTCAGCGCCTACCTCACCCTTCCCCGTGATCCGCTCAAAGGCTGTCGAGTCGGTCGGATGGCCCAGGACAAGGCGGTGGTGGCCGACGACGGTCTCCGTGAGCCGGTCGCCGAGGCCTTCGCTCGGCTTCGCGAGATGCTGGTTGTCGTCATTGGCGCGGCCAGGTCGCAGGGGCGCCTACCGGCAGACCTTGAGCCGGACCATCTGGCTCGCACGATGGTCGCTGTTGTTCAGGGCGGTTACGTCCTGGCTGTGGCTGAGCAGGACAGAGCCCCGTATGACGCAGCCTGTCAAGGCGCCCTTGAGCTGCTCCGTGTCGCAGCCGGGGCCGCTGGTGCGGCTCCCGGTGGCAACAGGGCCCGCCTCCTCCTGATCCTGACAAGTCGGCGTCGGTGTCCTCTGATGCCACCATTCACCGAAGGAGAAGGATCATGACCATTCGTATCGGCATCAACGGCTTCGGACGTATCGGGCGCACCTATCTGAGGGCCGCGCTGGCCGGCGGGGCGGACGTCGAGGTCGTCGCCGTCAACGACCTGACCGACGCGGGCACGCTGGCCACGCTCTTGGAGTGGGACTCAGTGGCAGGACATCTCGACGGCGTTACCGCCGACGGCAAGGACCCTCGAGGTCGCCGGGCGGACAATCAAGGGTCTTCTCCGAACCGGCTCCGGCCAAGATCCCTGGGGCGAGGTCGGGGCCGACGTCGTCATCGAGTCGACCGGGTTCTTCGTCGATCGGAACAAGGCCGCCGAGCACCTCAAGGGCGGCGCCAAGAAGGTTATCGTCTCCGCTCCCGCGAAGGCGATGTCCCCACCTTCGTTCTGGGCGTGAATGACGACCGGTTGGACGTCTCAGCCGCCGACGTGTTCTCCAACGGGTCGTGCACCACCAACTCCCTGGCACCGCTGGCCAAGGTGCTCAACGACACCTTCGGGATCGAGAGCGGGCTCATGACGACGGTCCACGCCTACACCGGTGACCAACGGCTCCACGATGCGCCCCACAAGGACCTGCGTCGGGCGCGTGCGGCCGCCGCCTCCATCATCCCGACCTCCTCTGGCGCCGCCAAAGGGCTATCGGTCTGGTCATCCCCGAGCTCGACGGGCGCCTGACCGGTGCGGCCCTGCGAGTGCCGGTTCCGGTCGGCTCGATCACCGACCTCACCGTGGTCACCTCCCGCCCGGCAACGGTCGAGGAAGTCAACGCAGCCTTCCGCGAGGCTGCCAATCATGGACCACTTGCCGGATACCTGCAGTACTCCCAGGCCCCGATCGTCTCCCATGACATTGTCGGAAACCCGCACCTCGATCTTCGACGCACCCCTGACCGAGGTGAGTGGCGGCCAGGTCAAGGTCTTCGGCTGGTATGACAACGAGTGGGGCTTCTCCAACCGACTCGTGAGTTCTCCTCAGAAAGTTGGTGAGCGGCTTTTAAGAACCTGTCTCTCAGGTCTGACGGTGGTGACGTCTGGCGGCACCACCGTCAGAACCTGAGTCCCTAGGGGCCGTCCGCTCATGCCGTGAAGATCTGGCCGGGCAGGTCGCAGAATCCCTCGAGATACCGAGGCCCGCCCATGGCTGGAGAGGATGACGCACTCGAAGCGGAAAGCTTGAGCCAACTGCTCCGGATCCGCGCAGAACAGGGCGGTGGCCAGGCCGTCGGCGGCTGCGAGACTCGGCCACCACCCAGGTGGCCGTTATGTTCTTGGCGGGTAGCCCGGTGAGCGCATCGAAATATGGTGCAGACCCGTGCCCCAGGAGCGTCGGTGCGGGCTCGATCCGCATACGGCGCCGCAGGTTACCTCCACGGTCCCGACGACGATGCCCTCCCTGCCCGGCTGCTCCAGTCCCACGCGAGACCGGCTTCCGACTGTGGATGAGCAGGTCGCCCGAGCCATCGATGACGAATTCCTCGATGCCGTGGGCCAGGAGGATCTCGCCCATGTCATCGGCCAGGAATCCCTTGCCGACGGCGCCCACATCCAACAGTGCCGGATGCGACATGGTGAGCCGGTCGCCGTCGTGCCTCACGACGTCCGTCCACGTGCCCCGGCCGTGGAACGCACCGATGCGCTCTGCCGCACCGCTCCTGACCGTGAAGCTCAGTTGAGGGTCGTACCCCAGCTCCACCAGGTCGGCCCCGCACAGAGGATCGATGCGTCCGTGCGACGCGGCGTGCAGCCGGTCGTAGAGGTCGAGCATGATGGACGAGCCTGCGGGCAGCTCCACCGTGATCGGACCCTCGCCCAGTGCACCGTCTGCGATACGACGCACCAGGGACGACGGACGGAACCTGGACCATACGGCTTGAAGGCCTCCGCATACTCGACGACAGCTGCTCCCGTCCTCGGTGGGAGCCAGGACGAGGTGCGAACCGTCCAGATGGTGCCTGTTGCAGGAAAAGAAAAAGACCCGCCATCGAGTGAGGCCAGCGCGGAAGGGGCCATCCAGTGAGATGAGGTCATCGCCTGCTGCTCTCTTTCCGCAGATCGAGAGGGTCGACCTCGACGTGAACATACTGCGTGTTCCCGTGGCGATGTACGCGAGGGATATCGGCGTCTTCCCAGGAAACGAGACTGACGTTTTGTCATGAATGCCGTCTGACCTTTGACGATGAAGGTTAGGAAGCCTAGCTTCAGTGTGAAGATGTCGATATTCATGAATGTCATCGGCAGATTCGCAAGAAGGCTCGACCGACAGTTCCCAGCTGTGCAAAGGACAACTCATATGCGCCATTCACAGGCAGCGCTCCCGCACCGGCGTGACGGCTCGTTCGCTGCCTGTGCCGCATTCGCGCTGATGGCCATGGCCCTGTTCATCACCCCCCTCCTGTCCTGCCCAGCGCTGCGGGCCGATGCCGCCGAGTCCGCTACCGACTACGACACGTGGACTGCTGCTGCGACCACTGTCGACACCGAGCTTCAGGCAGCCGTCGCCCAGTACAACAACGGAAACACCTCCGGTGCCGCAGCAGGTATACAACGGGCCTGCAACACGGCCTACGTGGCCTCCAACCTCTCGCGCGTCACCACCGACCGTATCGGTGTCCAGAGAGGCCGCAGACCACAAGACCACGTTCGACACCCTGGGGCAGTCGGCGTACTCCGCGGGCAATGGAGGGCCCTATCCAGCCAGGCCGCGGCGCTGTCGGCTGACATCGCCGCCGATGCCACGCAGCTTGACGGCATGGCCGATCTTGCTGGCCCCCGCGACTACGCCGCTCAGCAAGCGGCGACCACAGCCACCGAACGTGCCCAACTCGACGCCAAGAAGACCAACGTCAACGAGGGGCGTGGGGAGCGCAGCTGGGCGCAGGTCGCCTCCGAGATGAGCGGCCTCATCGACCAGGCGGTCGAGAAGACGCGGTCCGGCGACGGACAGGGCGGGGCGGAACTGGTAAACAAGGCCTACTACGGCTACTACGAGAGCTCGGTTTTTGAGAAGACCGTCATGGCCGTCATCTCCGGAGACCGCGTCTCCGGGTCGAGAACCAGTTCAAGGTAGTTCGCAAGGCCATGATCGCGGGGGACTCGAATGCGACGGCTCAGTCCGAGCGTCTCAAGGACATGATCACTCAGGACGCTGGCACGCTCGATGCGAGCGGAGCAAGGTGAACCCCGTACGGGCCTTCTTCACCGGCTCCTTCGGACAGGCCTTCCTCATCCTGCTTCGTGAGGGGCTCGAGGCGATCCTCGTGGTCGCCGCCGTCATCGCCTACCTCATCAAGGCGGGGCTCAGGACCGGGTCCGGCTGGTCTACCTGGGTCTGATTCTGGGCCTGGTCGCCTCCGGAATCGTTGCGGTCCTGTTCGCCGTGCTCTACAACTCTGCCTCCTCCCACCAGGAGATCCTCGAGGGCGTCGTGGCGCTCATGGCCATGGTCATGCTCCTGTTCACCTCCAACTGGATGCTCTCGAAATCCTCGGTCAGCTCCTGGAACGCCTACATCAAGAACAAGACGGAGGCCTCCGTGTCCACCGGGGGCGTATGGGCACTGGCCTCCCTGTCTTTCCTGGCAGTCTTCCGGGAAGGCGCCGAGACGGTCATGTTCTACCAGGCCCTGCTCACCATGGATCGCTCCCGGCGGAGCTTCCATTTGGCAGGGATTCGCCGCCAGGATGGTTGTCCTCGTGGCCGTTTTTCCTGGTCATCCGCTACACCAGCGTCAAGATCGCTGCGCCCCTTCTTCGCGATCACCAGCGCGCTCATGGCCATCCTGGTGGTCATCTTCGCCGGCAGTGGCCTCCATGCCCTCATCGAGGGTGACATCGTCTCAGGCACCTACGTGACGGGTTGGCCCACCACGACTTCCTGGGCATCTACCCCTACCACGAGACTCTCGTGTTCCAGGCCCTGATCGCCATCGTTGTCGTCGTTCTCCGGAATCGTCTCCACCATCAAGAGGCGTCAGGCCGAGCGCACGCATCGGGCGAATGACGAGCGCGGTCTGTCGACTCGGCGGTCCGGTGAGGCCGGCCGTTCCTCGAGGATGCGGCCAAGGAAGCAGAGGAGGCCGAGCAGGCCGAGGAGGTTGCCGACGTTTCCAGTGCCCACTGATACGACCCCTCCGGCTAGCAGTCGAATCCCGCACCCAGACCCACTGATCCGCGGCTGCTGCGACGCCCGTGCTAACAACCCGGGCCGGCGTCACGGCTCACCACCGCACATCACCCAACCACATCGCTGCCAAGCAGCCGCAACACAGCAAAGGAATCCCATGCGTACACTCAAGATCGTCAGCGCCATCGGAGCAATCGTCCCTAGCGGGAACCCTGGGGCTGACCGCCTGCTCCTCCGGTGACAAATCCAACGCCTCCAGCTCCGCCTCGGCCGCCGACGACGCCAAGGGCAAGGGGCTTCGAGGAATATCCTGTCGGTAGCGACAAGGAGGCCGAGAAGCAGATCAACGTCTCCGTCGTCTACTTCCAGCCTATCGACATGGAGCCCCAGGGGATGGGGCTCAGGCCGCTGACGCTTCCTTCCACCTGGAGGCCGACGTCACCGGGCTGGAGGGCAACACCCTGGGCTACGGCAAGGGCGATTTCGTCCCAGGACTGACCATTGACTACTCCATCACCAACAAGGACACCGGGCAGGAAGCCACCAGTGGGACCTTTATGCAGATGAACGCCTCCGACGGCCCCACTACGGCGCCAATATCGCCCTGCCGGACGCTGGCACCTATCAGCTCACGCTGAAGATCCACAGCCCTGCCGAGAACGGTTGGATGCTCCACGTCGATAAGGAGACCGGCGTCGAAGGGCGCTTCTGGACAACCCCCATCGAGCTCAGCTGGGACTGGCAATACACTCCCGCACGAGTGGTGACGGCTAAGAACACGCGGGGCCGATGACGTGACCAGCTGTGTTCCTCGGTGCTCGTCTGGAGGATCGGGTGAGGAAGTGATCCCGACCGCTCCGGCGGGCGCGAGGCGGCCGGCCGTCGTCGGCCTCTGAGCCAACTCAAGGAAGAAGGTGCTCACAGGCATGTTGGAACGGTTTGTATCCGTCGTCGGTGGCATGGCTATGCCTTTCCTGCTCCTGGCCGCGCTGGCAGTGAGCCTGGCCCCTGATATCGTCAACGGGTGGCCCAGGGCCAGCCGCGCCAGATTCGCCGCAACCGTCGTTGGACTGGCCGGTGCGGGTATCTTCGCCGCGCTTCGGGCCACCGCCATTCTCGCGTCTCGCACCGCCGTCAATCTGCCCGCGGCGAGCATCCTGGTGATCACCGACGTCCTGCTGATCGCGGTGCTGATCATGCTGGTCGCCAGACCCGCCTGGGGTTATACAGGGGCGATTCTCGCCGGCCGCCAACGCCGTGGCATGCCTGGTTCTGGCTCTGGCTTTCTTCCGAGCGACCCCGGACGTCATTCTGCAACTGTCGGCCTTCATCGCCCCCGGGAGGCCACCTTCTCCTCTGAGATGCTCCTGCGCGTGCTCGGCTTCCTGGGAGGATGGTGCGCTGTGGCGGTACTGGCCTTCATCTATGTGCGTGCCTGTAAAGGACTTCCGCGGCGCATCACGAACCTGGCCGTGCTCGGCTTCACCGTCATCATGACCGGAGCCGACGCCCTGACTCTCATGCGCCTGCTGCACGCCGCGCACCGCATCACGCTGTCCCTGGAGGCGTTTCGGCTCGTTGTCTGGGCGAGCAACAACATGCAGACCATGATCCTGTTCCTGGCCGCCGCGGTTTTCCCTCATTCCCTGACAGGCCTATTCGTTACCAGTTTGCGGCGTCTGCCGGAGCAGCCCAACCCGGCCGTACGGCGCTCGCGTCGGGCCGAGCGCCGCCGCAGCCGTCGATGGGTATTGGCCTCCGCGCTTGGCTTCGGTGCTCTGGTCCTGACCCGCACCGTTGCCTTGGCTAAGGTCAATGAGGTTCCTCAGCTTTCCGATCCCGAGCCCTACAACCTCGACCAGGCCGCCGGGCTCGCCCGCGTCTCACTGTCCGGCTTGGCCGACGGGCACCTCCACCGCTACGCCTACGCCGCTTCTGAGGCATCGAGGTCCGCTTCATCGCGATTCTTAAGAACGGAGGGGCCTGACGGGGTCGGGCTAGACGCCTGTGAGAACTGCGGGCCTTCGGGCTACTTCGAGAAGGACGGCAAGGTCATCTGCAAACGCTGCGACGTCGCCATCAACCCCGCCACCATCGGATTCAAGGGAGGATGCAACCCCATTCCGGTGGACTTCGAGGTCGATGGTGGGGACCTAACCATCGCCACCGCTGTGTTGGAGGACTCGCGAAGGTGTTCAAACGATGAGCCCCTTCAGCCCGCGACCCGTCCGTCTCGCGCTGGGAAAGGAGTCCTGAGATGTTCTTCATCCGGTTGCTTCGCCGTTCCTTCGTCCGCCAGCTGCGCCGTCGCTCGCTGATCGCCCTGACCGTGGCCCTGTGCGCGTCTATCTCGGTGGCCATGCTCGGCGTCGTCCTCGACGTGGGCGACAAGCTCAACGCCGAGCTGACCAACTACGGCTCCAACATCGTGGTCCAGCCCCGCGCGGGTGCGGTAGTCGACAACCGCTACGAGACGAACAAGGACAAGGAGGCGGCCTCCTTCCTGGATGAGAAGAGGTCACCAATATCAAGACGATCTTCTGGGCCTACAACATCGTGGACCTCACACCCAGGCTGTCGGGCTCCGTCAGGTCACGGGCTCTGGGGTCGGCAAGGAGAACTCGAGGGGACCGAGGTCCTGGCTGCAGGGAGCCTGGTTCAACAAGGACGTCAAGCTCTCCACTGGGGAGTCCACCACCCTGGGAGTGTCCACCATGCGCTCGTGGTGGAAGATGGATGGCACTCTGGCCCGCCGACGACGCCTCCCAGGCCGTCGTCGGCACCAAGCTCGCGCAGCGCACAGGCGTCTCCCAAGGGGATACCATCACGGTCACCGGGCCCCAGGGCGAGAGAGCCTCACCGTCACCGGGATCTACACCGCTGGGGACAAGGACGACCAGACGTTCTACGCCCCTCTGGCCGGCATTCAGAAGGTCACTGGGCACGACGGCCAGGTCGATGAGATCGAGGTCAAGGCCTTGACCACCCCCGAGAACGACTTGTCCCGCAGGCCGCCGCCAACCCGGCCGCCCTGTCCACCGCGGAATGGGGAGACCTGGTACTGCACGGCCTACGCCTCGTCCATCTCCTACCAGATCGAGGGAGGTCGTCACCGGCGCCGTTGCCAAACCCGTCCGTCAGGTCGCCGCGGTGGAGGGCAACGTGCTATCCAAGACGCAGGTGCTCATGATCCTCATGACCGCTCTGAGCTTGGTTGCCGCAGCGTTGGCCGTCGCCTCCCTGACCACCGCCTCCCTTGGTGGAGCGCACCGGGGAGTTCGCTCTGCTCAAGGCGGTGGGGGCCTCGTCAGCCTCCATCAACCGGCTCATCCTGGCTGAGAGCGCAGTCATCAGGGGCGATCGGGCTGACGATCGAGGGCCGCGTGGGTTCCGGGCTGGCCCAGCTCATTGGCCGAGTCGTCTTCCACTCGGGCATCACCATGCGCCCCATGGTCTACGTGCTGGTTGCGGTCCTGGTAACCGTGGTCCTGCTGGCCGCCACCGCTTCGTCCATGCGCTCGATCCTGCGGATCCAGCCTGCCATTGCCCTGCACAGGAGGTGACGCAGGTGCCCGGAAAACCCTCGCGCCGCGGTGGCCGCCCCATGTCGAACCGCCGCATGTTCTTCACGATGCTGGTCGGCGCCACGCTCCGACGCCGTAGCCGTGCCCTGGCTGCCCTGCTTTCCTCCGCCGTGGGAGCCGCGACGCTGTTCTGCCTGGCCGCGGTCTGCCTAGCAGTACCGGCCCAGATGACCGCCCAGATGCGCCAGTTCGGGGCGAATCTCATTGTCGTACCCGTCTCCGCCGAGGGCGACCACTCCCCGCATCACCGAGCAGTCGGCCCTGGGCCGCCGTTCGGGCCGCAGCATCGACCACCGGCACCGAGACAGACCGCATCAGGCGGGCCGACTACCGCTACGAGACGGTCCGCATCAACCGCTCCCCCTACTTGCTGGCGGGTATCGACGTCGACGACGTGCGGCGCCTCAACGGGCACTGGTCCCTGGAGGGCTCATGGCCCTCTGGCGGCCAGGTCCTCGTGGGCAAGGACGTTGCCGAGGCAGCCTCCCTCAAGGTGGGCCTCGACCGTCACGGCCGAGTACCTCTCCAGTGACAACCTCTCCCTGGACAATTCCCACCAGAGCTCTGCTCCCGGCGCCGCTACCGATGCCGCCTCCGGGAGCACCGGCCATTCCGGTCACGGCGGCCATTCCGGACATGACGGCCATTCCGGACATGACGGCCATTCCGGACATGACGGCCATTCCGGACATGACGGCCACGGTGGCCACAGCGGTTCCTCGGACGGTGGCGCGGCCGGTGAACCCGCCGTCACCGAAAAGCGCCCAGGGCACCGCGCAGTGGCAAGTCGCCGGAATCGTTGACACCGGTGGCCAGGAGGACGACATCGTCTACGCAACCTCCGCCGACGTCGACCGGCTCACCGGAACATCGTCGAGCGGGATACGACGTCGTCGAGATGTCCGTCGACACCTCGTCGACGACCATGGACGACGTCGTCGCCGCCGTGGAGTCCGCCGGCGGCGGCCGGCTCCAGGCCCAGCCGGTATCCAAGATCACCTCCGGCGACACCCGGATCATTACGATGCTCAACACCCTGTTCTGGGTGGTCTCCGCTGTGGTTCTGGGACTGACACTGGTTGGGGTGTCCACCACCATGACCGTCATCGTCTCCGAGAGGCGCAACGAGATCGGCCTGCGCAAGGCCCTGGGGGCCTCGGGACGCTCCATCGCCACCGAGTTCTACTCCGAGGTCGCCGTCCTGGGGAGCCATTGGCGGCATCCTAGGCACCGCCGTCGGGTACGGTCTGGCCGTCGCCGTGTGCCGCAGCGTGTTCGAAACGACCCTGGTGTTCAACTGGCCGCTCGCGATCGTCTCGGTGGTGCTGACCTCGGCCGTGGCCGTCACCGCCTCCTACTCCCCGGTGCGCCGGGCCTCGCGCATCGATCCCGCACTCGTCCTCAGGGAGGAATGACATGCTGCTCGAGCTGTCACACGTGTCCAAGATCTCACGGCGACCTGCACGCCCTGGACGACCTCAGCCTGGAGGTGCCGCGCGGCCAGTGGCTCTCCGTGGTCGGTTCCTCGGGCTCGGGCAAGACCACGCTCATGAACATCGTCGGCTGCATGGACACCCCGACGAAGGGCTCGGTCAGGCTCGACGGCCGGGAGCTGGGCAGCCTCAACGCCGCCCAGCTCACCGACATCCGCAAGAACGTCATCGGCCTGGTCTTCCAGCAGTTCCACCTCATCGGCCACCTCACCGCGGTGGAGAACGTCATGGTGGCCCAGTACTACCACTCGATGACCGATGAGAAGGAAGCGCTCGAGGCACTGGAGAACGTGGGGCTGGCCGACCGCGCCGACCACCTGCCCTCTCAGCTCTCCGGGGGCGAGCAGCAGCGCGTATGCATCGCCCGCGCACTCATCAACCACCCCGAGATCGTCCTGGCGGACGAGCCCACCGGGAACCTGGACGAGACCAACGAGCAGCTGGTCCTGGACATCTTCTCCCGCCTGCACGAGCAGGGACGACACTCATCGTCGTCACCCACGACCCCACGTCGCCTCCTGCGGACAGCGCCAGATCCTGCTCAACCACGGCCGCCTCGTCGGGGAGAAGCTCTCCGAAGGCGACGAGGGACGACGTACCAGCACCATGCTCGACTTCGACGACAAGCCGCCGGGCGCTGACGGTGGTGGCACGACCGGGGCCGAGATCAAGAGCGCGGACGAGGCCGATCCCCTCGGCGAGCCTGAGCCGAAGGAGCAGCGGTGAGCCCCGAGATCCCAAACTGTCCGCGCGACCCAGAGCAGACCTCGCCGGCCCGCCGGCGGAGTCAACCCAGGAATCCGGACGGCGGCGGCCTAGCCGGCTCCCGGGCACTGGCCGTTGCCGGAGTGCTTCTAGCCTCAGCGGGTCCGTTGACCGGCTGCGGGGAGGGAGGTGACACCCTCCCAGGGGGACTACGCTGGGCGCGCGCAGACCGCCGGTCCCGCCGGAAAGCCCACCAGCCTGGCCTCCGCGTCCGCCCCCATCGCCTCGCCGACGGCCGGTCCCTACGCCGACGGCACCTTCTCCGCCTCCGAGGCCTACGGTCCGGTCGACGACCCTGATCGAAGACGATTCCCTCGACGTCAGTCTCACCCTGTCCGGCGGGGTGATTACGGACGTGAAGGTTTCCGGTCACGCCTCGACCGGAACCTCCAAGGAGCACATCCAGAACTTCGTCGGCTCCATCGACGCGGCCGTCGTCGGCCACAGCATCGAGGACGCCCATGTCCAGGCCCTGGCCGGAGCCTCCAAGACCTCCAACGCCTTCAACGACGCCGTCGACGCCATCGCCGCGCAGTCCCGGGCATCGGCGGCGCAGTCGACGTCCTGAGCGCAGCCAAAGGGGCGCCGGGGAGCATATCCAACCGGTCCCTTATTGCGCTGACGGTGGAGCGGACCGGCATGCGGTGGGGAGTGGACCGCCCGCCCCGCTAGGCTGGGAAGCATGCCCAGCTCCGACGCCAGCTCTGCTGCCGCCGCCACGGTCCCCAGGCCCGTGGACGTCGACCGTATCCACGAGTGCGTCAAGCGCCTGGGCCTGCGCTACTTCATCGACGACGAGGGCGACATCGGCATCCCGTGGCGATACGTCACTGTCCACGCCATCTTCCAGGACACCCGGGCGGTCCAGATGCGCGGGATCTGGCACCGCATCGCCGACACCGAGCACCTGACCCAGTTGCGCGCCCTGGTCGAGGACTGGAACACCAGTCGCATCGGGCCCAAGGCCCTACCTCACCGTCGCCGACGGCGGCGTGGTGCGCCTCCACGGCGAGTACACCTACCCCCTGGAGGCCGGGATGACGGACCGACAGCTCGAAGACTTCGTCTTCGGCGGCTGCCGGCTCATCGTCGCGCTCATGCACGAGGCCGAGGAGCAGTTCCCAGACGAGCTGCGCGGAAGCCTGGAGCCCTGATGCCACGACTGCAACGCCTCACCGACTTCATCGCACGGCTCCTGGGCAAGGAGTGGGACGTGCGCGCGCTGGACCAGCGAAGCAACCGGCAGACAGACCAACCGGGGAGCCGGCAGGACGGTCGGTACGAGCCGCCGGTCGCCTTCGACGGCGCAGGAGGCGCCGCCCCTGACACGGCGCCACGAGACGGGTGCCTCCGGGCCCCGGCCGCTGCGTCGTCGGCCTCGACGGGCGCCGGGCCGATGCGCCGGACGAGCACCCATCAGGGCAGCCGGACGGCATCGGCCGCCTGCGGGACTCCGCATCGGTCGGCTCGGGCTCCTTCTCCCCGATGGACACAGGCAGGACCAAGGAGGCGACCGAGGCGCTGACCCTGGCGAGGATCGAGTCCATGCTCACCGGCCCCATGGAGTACAACGTGCAGCTGGCCGATGACCGCGAGCACCCTGCCTCCTGGGCACCTGGGACTCCTTCCCTTCGTCATCGAGATCCCCGAGGGGCCACGACGGCTGGCTCCTAGTCTCCGGGGACTGGGAGGAGGCCGCCCCTGCCTCCCAGCGCGACGAGATCGCCGCCAGCGTCAACGACTGGAACCGGGACAAGTTCTTCCCCACCGTCGGCGTCGTCGACACCCCCATCGGGCCGCTGGTGCGGGCCACCCTACCTCACCGACCTGTCCGCCGGGGTCACCGACGCCCAGCTGCGCCTCCACCTGGACACGGCGCTGTCGGCCTGCACCCAGGCGCTCAGCCTGGTGGGCCCCTCCCTGCCGGAGATCTGAGCACCGTGGGCCCAACGGACTCGAACAACTCCCGGCTCCCGCGAGTCGCCGTGGTAGGGGCCCCACCGCCACCGGCAATCCGACCTCGCCCTCGACCTCGCCGACCGGGCCCGGGCCGATGATCCGACCCGCCGGGCCGAGATCATCAACGCCGACGCCTCCCTGCTCTACCGGGGCATGGACATCGGCACCGCCAAGCCCTCCCCGGCCGAGCGGGACCGCGTCCCCCACCACCAGATCGACGTTCTCGCCGTCACGGGAGCGGGCCAGCGTAGCCGCGTTCCAGCGCAGCGCCCGCAGCGATATCAACACCGTCGAGTCGCGGGGCGGCCTGCCGATCATCGTCGGCGGCTCAGGCCTGTACGTGCGCGCCCTCACCGACGGCCTCGACTTCCCCGGCACGGACCCCGCCGTGCGCACCCGCCTGAGCGAACGCGCCGAGCAGGAGGGCGCCCCGCCCTCTACGCTGAGCTCGCCGGCCTCGACCCGGTGGCCGCCGAACGCATCGAGGCCTCCAACACCCGCCGGATCGTGCGGGCCCTGGAAGTCATCGAGATCACCGGGCGCCCTTCTCCGCCTCGCTGCCCCGCTACGAGGACGTAGCCCCACCGTCCACATCGCCCTGCGCTGCGAGCGCCGTCTCCTGGACGCGCATCAACGCCCGCGCCCGGGCCATGTTCGAACGCGGCCTGGTGGAGGAGGTGGAGACCCTCATCGACCAGGGGCTCAGGCGGGGTGAGACCGCGCCGCGCGCCATCGGCTACGCCCAGGCGCTCGCGGTCATCGACGGGACCATGAGCGTGCCCGAGGCCATCGCCGCCACCGCCCTGGCCACCCGCCAGCTCGCCTCCCGCCAGATCAAGTGGTTCCGCCGTGATCCGCGAGTGCGCTGGATCGACGTCGATCTCGCCGAGGACGGGCGCTGCACCGACGCCGAGCGCTCCCGGGTGACCAGGCAGGCATGGGAGCACGTTCTCGCATCTCACGGCGTCGCCTAGGGCTAGGGAACCATGCCGCACTCGACAGGGTCTTCGTGGTCGTGAGCTCGTCAAGGGCCACGCGACCCTCAACGACTTCCCTCATGCTGGTCGACCCCGGCTGTGAGGTCGCCGTCAGCGGCGCCGACATCGCAGCGGTCTGCGACCGCCACGGCGGCATCGGCGCCGACGGATTCGTGCGCGTCGTACGGACCACCGCCTTGCCCGGCGCAGGCGCCTTCGCCGCGGCTGTGCCCGAGGCCGAGTGGTTCATGGACTACTACAACGCCGACGGCTCCGTGGCCGAGATGCGGCAACGCCATCCGCTTGTTCGCCCTCGTCCTGGACAGTGAGGGCTGCAGTCCCATCGCCGATGGCGAGTCCGTCACCATCGGCACGCGCGGCGGGCGCACACCGTCACCCGCCTGGGAGACCTGTGGACCGTGGACATGGGACCGGCCCGCCTCCCGCGCCCCCGTCAGGCGCAGGATGATGGTTGGGACACCACCGTCGTCGTCCCCGGCCTGAAGGGGCGAGCGCGCCGCCTTGAGTATTGAAATGCCCAACTCCCACACCGTCGTCGCGCTGGGGAGAGAGTGAACTCGAGGGCGGCCGCCTTCGCGGGGCTGACCGACTCCGCCGCCCCAGTCGTCTACGACCCTTCTCCCGAGTCCGGCACCAACCTCGAGCTGGTCGTACCACTCGGGGAGGAGGCCGACCCCGCTACCGGCGCACCGATCGGCATCGCCCGCATGCGCGTCCTGGAGCGCGGGGTGGGGAGACGCTCTCCTGCGCAACCGGCTGCTGCGCCGTCGCGGTCGCCCCACACACCTGGACCGGCCCGGGCGCCCCCGAGGACTACCGGCTCCTCGTGCCCGGCGGAGAAATCGGGGTGCACGTGGGCGACGACCCCCTGGCAGAGGACAGCACCGCGCTGCTGACCGGGCCGGCCACCATCACCGGACGGGTCGCCATCGCCTGACAGCCTGACGCCCCGCCGCCCGAACAGTTCCCGGACGTCGCACTGACGCCGCATCCGAGAAGAGAAACCAACCAGCACCATGACCCAGCCATCCAGCCGCACCGCCATCGGCACCATTGTGCCGACCGGCCTGATGCTCTTCGCCCTGTTCTTCGGGGCCGGCAACCTCATCTTCCCGCCCCTGCTGGGAGCCGCCTCGGGAGGATCCTTCATCCCGGTGATGACGGGCTTCATCGCCACGGGGGGTGCTCATGCCCCTCATCACCGTGGTAGCCGTTTCCACCTCCGGTGAGGGCATCCCTCGGCCTGGCCCGCAGGGTGGGGGCCCCGATTCGGCCTGGTCATGCCGCTGGCCGTCTATCTCGCCATCGGCCCGCTCTACGCCATCGCCCGCGTCACCACGGTCGCCTACGAGTTGGCGACCCGTCCCGTTCTCGAGCTGTGGGGCCTGCCCGACTCCCGCCCGGCGTTGCTGGTGCACGTGACGGTGTTCATGGCCATCGCCTTCGGCATCGCCCGCAGCCCTAGCCGCCTGGCGGACCGCGTCGGCCGTTGGCTGACACCCGCCCTGCTGGCCCTGCTGGCCCTGCTGTGCGGGGTCACCGTGCTGATGGCCCCCGGGGTGGAGCGCGAGGCCATCGAGCCCTATGCGGGCGCCCCCCTGACCACCGGGCTGACCCAGGGCTACCTCACCATGGACGTCCTGGCGGCCAGCGTCTTCGGCATCGTGGTCATCACCTCCCTGCGCGAACGAGGGCTGACCTCCCCAAGAGACTGGTACGCGGCACCATCCTGTCCGGAGGCATCGCCGCGGCGCTGCTGGGCCTGGTCTACGTCGGTCTGGCCGTGCTGGGCACCCGCACCCGCGGTGAGATCACCCCCGACACCAAGGACGGAACCGAACTGCTGCGCAACGCCGCCTCCTCCACCCTGGGGACCTCCGGCGTCGTCATCTTCGCCGCCATCGTCATTCTGGCCTGCCTGACCACCGCGGTGGGTCTGCTGGCCTCCTGGGCCGGCTACGCCTACACGGCCTGGCCTGCGGTCTCCTTCAACCGGCAGCTCGCCGCCTGCGCCATCGTCTCCTTCACCCTGGCCAACCTGGGACTGAGCGCCATCCTCAAGATCGCGGGGCCACTGCTGAACCTCCTCTACCCCTTCGCCATCGCCCTGGTCGCGGTGACGCTGGTGGACGCCCTGGCCCCGGGACGGCTCAGGGGCCGCCACCGGTGGTGCGTCATCACAGCCGGGATCTTCGGCTCGGTCTCCGCGATCACCGCCGCCGGCTGGGGACGGCCCCAGCAGGCTGCTCGCGCGCACCGGCCTGTGGAGCGACTCCACCGGCTGGATCCTGCCGGCGCTCATTGCCCTGGGCATCGGGATCGCTCTCGACGTGCGCTCAGGTGCGTGGTCCACGCCTGTGGCTGGGGAACCTCCCAGCCAGGTCCAGCACGACGTCGAGCACGCGGCGGCCTCACAGCTCTGAGGAGCCCTGGGCGGCCTGAGCGGCTCTGAACGACCGGGGACGCGGTAGCCTCTTGGGGTGCCCAGCTCACAACCCCCGGACCCCGATGTAACTGAGTCCGACCACCGGCGGCTCCTGCCGACACTGCTCATCCCCGCCTTCGTCACGCTGCTGGCCGTCTCCTCGGTCAACGTCATCCTCCCGGCAGTCTCCCAGGACCTGAATGCAGGCACCGCCGGGCTCCAACTCGTCGTCTCCGGCTACGCCCTCGTCTTCGGAGTCGTCCTCGTCCCCGCTGGCCGCGCCGGCGTACGTCATGGGCAGAGGCCGGATCTTCGTCATCGGCATGATCCTGTTCGGGGCCGGGTCGCTGGCCTCGGGGCTCGCCCCCGACGTCGTCACCCTCAACCTGGCCCGAGCGGTCATGGGAATCGGCTCCGGACTGCTCAACCCGCAGGTGGCCGGCATGATCCAGCAGTACTACACCGGTGAGGCCAGAGGCCGTGCCTTCGGAGCCTTCGGCGCCGTCATCGGGGTCTCGGTGGCGGTGGGGCCGGTGCTCAGCGGCGGGCTCATCGGCTGGCTCGGCGGCGACTGGGGCTGGCGCGCCTCCTTCCTCATCAACGTCCCCTTCAGCCTGCTCGGCGTCTGGGCGGCGCGCCGTTACCTGCCCGCATCCGCCTGGCTCCGCCAGAGCCCACGGGACCATACGCGCCGTGCCGACCACGACGCGAAGAACGGGGCGTCCCGCCGGAGCAAGGTCGACCTCGACCCCGTCGGCATGGGCCTGCTCGCCGCGGGCACGCTCCTGATCATGATCCCCTTCATGGAGGCCTCCGGCCGGCGCCTGGGTCTGGTGCCTGGAGGCGGCGGGCATCGGCGTCATCGGCACCTGGATGGTCTGGGAGAAGCACTACCGTGCCGGGGCGGCGCCCCCATGGTGGACCTCGATCTTCTGGCCATCCCTGTCCTTCGCATTCGGGAGCCCTGGCCATCGCCGTGTACTTCCTGGGCTACACCTCCGTGTGGATCATTGTGGCCCAGTACGTCCAGGCCGGCCTGGGCTCCACCGCCCTGGCCAGCGGAATCATCGGGGTCCCCGCCGCCCCTAGCGGGATCGGTCGCGGCCGCCGTCGCCGGCCGCCGCGTCATCAGGGTCGGCCGCGCCATGGTGCTCGGCGGCATGGCTCTGGGGATGGCCGGTCTGCTGGCGAGCATCGGCGTCATCCATATGCGCGCGAGCGCGGGCTGGAGCCCCTGGTGGCTCACCCTCACGCTCCTCGTGCTCGGGGTGGGCCAGGGGCTCGTAGTCTCCCCTAACCAGACCCTCTCGCTGGCCGATGTCCCCTTGGAGTACGCAGGCGCCGCCGGCGGCATCCTCCAGACCGGTGAGCGCATCGGCACCTCCATCGGCATCGCCGCCATCACGAGCCTGACCTTCCGCGTTTCGCACACCTCGGGGTGGGACGCAGCCGCCCAGGCGGGACTGCTGGCCGTTGTGGCCGCCATCGCCGTGGCCGCCGCGGTCGCCGCCTACGACCTGCGCTTGGCCGCCCGACGACGCCGATAGCCGCCCAGGTCGCGAGCGGATCGTTCAGCCATCTGTGGACCCGTCCTGCCGGCGACGCACCCGCAGCACGCGGAAGCCCTTCGACGATGCCTGTCGACTCACGTCCCAGCCCTGGTCGGTCAGCCACGTCGCCAGTGAGTCGGCTCCCAGGTTCTTGAGCACCACCAGCCAGGCCTCACCGTCGTCGGACAGCAGCGGCAACCATGCCAGCAGGAGGTCGTGCAAAGCCCCTTGCCGATGCGCACCGGCGGGTTGGACCAGATGAGGTCCACCGAGTCGAGGTCTGACGCAGCTCGGCCAGCAGCTCCTCGGCCGGGCGGGTGCGCACATTGCCCAGGCCTGCGGCCTCGGCGTTGCGGGCGGTCAGGGGTCAGTGAGCGTTCATTGACGTCGGTCGCCAGGACCGTGGCCCCAGGGGCGGCGTCGGCCAGGGGCCAGCGCGATCGGGCCCCAGCCGCAGCCCAGGTCGAGGAGGGTACCGGTCTGCGGAGGATCGGGTACGCGGTCGAGGAGGACCTGGGTGCCCTTGTCGAGGCGGTCGGCGCTGAAGACGCCCGAGGCCGTGACTACCGTGTGCTCGACGCCGCGGATCGCGAAGCGATGGTGCGCTCCTCGGCCTCGACGGCGGGGATGCGGTGAAGTAGTGCTCGCTCACGCCCACCAGGCTACCCGCGTACGCTGACGGGCATGAGCGCCCTCCCGAGTCCTCGATCAGCCCGTCGCTCGGAGCGCTCCTCGGCTCAAGGACGGGGCATCTGGCGCTGGCGGTACTCGTCGTCGAGCTGCTGGCGGGCATGCAGGTCTACCTCAACCAGACGGTCCTGCCGCTGCTGGCCACCGAGATGGGCGCCCGTAACGCCTATGGACTGGTGACGGCTGCGGCCCAGGTCCCCGCCTTCCTCACGATGCCCCTGGGCGGGGCCATGCTCACCCGCTGGCGTCCCGCTCGGTTGATGACGGTGCTGACCACTTTGCTGGTGTCCGGCGTCGTCGTCGGAGCCCTCGCTCCGAACATCGAGGTCTACGTCCTCGGGGAGATCCTGCGGGGCCTGGCCGCCGGGGCGCTCGCGACAGCGACCATGGGGGTCATGGTCACCGGCCTGCCCGACGCCTGGAGGCGGCTGTGCCTGGCGGGAGGATCGGGCATGTGGGTCGTGGCGGCCCTGGTCGGACCCGTCTACGCCTCCGGCGTCAGCGCCTCCTGGGGCTGGCGCTGGGCCCTCGTGGCCTACCTGCCGCTGCTCATCGCGGCACGTGCCGTCATGGCCGGGCGGATCCGCGATCTCAGCCTGGATGAGGGGGCAGAGGGTGACGAGGCAGTGCCATGGCTGCCCGCCGGGGCCATGGCCACAGGTGTGGCGATCATCGGGGCGCTGCGCGCCTCCAGCCCCTGGTTCTGGCCCGGAGTCGCCGGCGGGACCGCACTGGTGCTCTGGTCCTGCTCCCGCGTCCTGCCTGCAGGGACCCTGTGCCTGGCGGTCGGCCGGCGCGCGGGCATCGCCACCCTGATGTGGGTGTGCGCCTTTTTCCTGACCCTGGACTACCTGGTGGCTCCCAGCGCCCACGACGTTCTGGACATGACTCCCGACCCAGACCGGCTGGGCGCTCACCGCAGGCGGCATCGGCTGGTCGGTCGTCGCGATCGTCTGCGGGGCCCGTCCCGGCGCGGGAGCCGAAGGCCTACCGCCGCCGCACCACGCTGGCCGCGGCCTTCTTCGTCCTCGGCGCCGCGCTCATGACCACCACGGTTCTCGGCCGACCGGGCTGGTGGGGGCTGCCCGTGGGCTACGGCGTGGCGAGCATCGGCATGGGCCTGACCCACCTGGACACCATGAACCGCATCGTCACCGATCCCGCCGAGCCCGACGGCATCACCCATGCCCAGGCCGCCACCGCCGTGACGATCGCCGGAGCGGCCGGTGGCGCCGTCCTGGGGACGGCCGCGACGGCCTTTGTCGCCCCCACGGCATCCGGCGTCGAGGCCGACCCGGCTGTGGCCGACGCTCGTCCCTGCTCGCCGTGAGGGCTCCTCCTCACCCGCTGCTGGCCCGACGCGCCGCCTGAGCACGCGGGTGGCCTCGCAGGCCCGTGGGCAGTAGCATCGCCCCATGTGGATCCTTCGTATGCGCTGAACCGGCGGCAGTCGCCGCCCCGGACGAGCCATCGCGCCCCACCGAAGGGGACGCAGGCATACGACGAAGGACTTCTTGTGACCCAGCACCACTCCAGCACTTCCCTCCACCCCCGACGACGCCGACGCTCCGAGTCGACGTCGTCGCCCGGGTCCTCTCCCGCACCGGAACCGCCCTGGCCTCCACCGCCGCCCAGCACGAGCGGGAGACCGGTTATGGACAGGGAGCCGACGACGGGGCCCTCGAGCGCGAGGCCCGCGCCGCCCGCCGCCGCGTGGCCGGGCTGTCCACCGAACTGGAGGACGTCAGCGAGGTCGAGTACCGCCAGGTCCGTCTGGAGAAGGTGGTCCTGGTCGGCCTGGAGCTGCCCCGGTCGCCCACCCCTCGGGCGGCGCACCGGGTGCCAGCAGCCCGCAGGCGCATGACTCCCAGGATGCCGGAACCTCTCTGCGCGAGCTGGCCGCCCTGGCCGAGACCGCTGGCAGCGAGGTCCTCGACGCCCTCATCCAGAGGCGCGACCACCCCGATCCCGCCACCTACCTGGGCGGCGGCAGGGCTCACGAGCTGGCCGACGTCGTGGCCGCCGCCGGAGCCGACACGGTCATCGTCGACGGCGAGCTCGCCCCTCCCAGCGCCGCGCCCTGGAGGACGTCGTCGGCGTCAAGGTCGTCGACCGCACCGCCCTCATCCTGGACATCTTCGCCCAGCACGCCAAGTCCCGTGAGGGCAAGGCCCAGGTCGAGCTCGCCCAGCTCGAGTACCTCCCTGCCGCGCCTGCGCGGATGGGGCGAGTCCATGTCCCGGCAGGCCGGAGCCCGCGTGGCCGCCGGTCAGGGGCATCGGTTCGCGCGGCCCCGGCGAGACCAAGATCGAGCTCGACCGGCGTCGCATCCGTCAGCGCATGGCCCGCCTGCGCCGCGAGATCCGGGCCATGGCGCCCTCCCGTGAGACCAAGCGCGGCTCACGCCGTCGCGGCGCCATCCCGTCGGTGGCGATCGCCGGCTACACCAACGCCGGCAAGTCCTCCCTCATGAACCGGCTCACCGGGGCAGGTCTCATGGTCGAGGACGCCCTGTTCGCCACCCTCGACCCCACCGTGCGGCGGGCCGAGACCTCCGAAGGTCGCACCTACACCCTCACCGACACCGTCGGCTTCGTGCGCAACCTGCCCCACGAGCTCATCGAGGCCTTCCGCTCCACCCTGGAGGAGGTGGCCGGCGCCGACCTCGTGCTCCATGTGGTCGACGCCGCCCACCCCGACCCCCTCAGTCAGGTGGCGGCCGTGCGCACCGTCCTGTCCGAGATCCCCGGTGCCCTGGACGTGCCCGAGCTCATCGTCCTCAACAAGGCCGACCTCGCCGACGCCGTCACCCTGGCGGCGCTGCGCACCGGTCTGCCCGATGCGGTGACGGTCTCGGCCCGCACGGGGAGGGGATCGAGGAGCTGCGCGCCCGCATCGAGCAGATGCTGCCCCACCCGCAGGTGGGCATCGACGTCGTCGTGCCCTACTCGCGCGGCGACCTCGTCTCCCGTGTGCACGCCGAGGGAGAGATCGATACGGTCGACTACGTCGAGACCGGGACCCGCATCGTGGCGCGCGTCGGCGCCGCCCCTGGCGGCCGAGATCGAGGGCGTCACCACAGGCGCCGCAGTCGGCTGAGAGCCGCCGTGCCCCGAACCTCGCCGGACCAGTCGGACCGGCCCGACACCGACAGCCCCAGTGACCGGAGGGTTTTGGACGTCCTGGACGCCGCGGTGCGCGCCATGGGCGGAAGCCCCCGCCAGGGCCAGATCACCATGACCCGGGAGGTCGCCCGGTCCGTGACCGATGGCACCCACCTCCTGGTACAGGCCGGCACCGGAACGGGAAAGTCTCTCGGGTACCTGGTGCCCGCCATGGTCCACGCGGTGGAGACCGGCGACCGGGTCGTGGTCTCCACCGCCACCCTGGCGCTCCAACGGCAGATCCTCACCAAGGACGCCCCTCTGGCTGCCGATGCCGTCGAGCAGGTCACCGGTACCCGCCCCGAGGTCGCCCTGCTCAAGGGCTGGCAGAACTACCTGTGCCGCCATCGTCTGGCCGGCGGCTATCCCGCAGGATGATGACGATGCTGCCCTCTTCGACGTCGGCGACGCCGTCGCCCAGCCGGTTGCGGGCCACGGGAGCCGAGGCGAGTCTGGGGAGCAGGTGGTGCGTCTGCGCGAATGGGCGGCCAGACACCGACACCGGCGACCGCGACGACCTCGTCCCCGGCGTCTCCCCAGCGAGCCTGGGCCCAGGTCTCGGTCTCCCGGGCCGAGTGCCTGGGGCAGTCCTGCCCCCTCAAGGCCGAGTGCTTCCCAGAGCTGGCCCGCGCCGCCGCCTCCCGGGCCGACCTCGTGATCACCAACCACGCCATGCTCGGCGTGGTCGTCGCCGGCAACCCCGGAGTCCTGCCCGACCACCAGGTCCTCGTCGTCGATGAGGCCCACGAGCTGGCCGACCGTGTCCGCTCCCCAGGGGACCATCGCCCTGTCGGCAACCACCGTGGCGCGCACCGCCGCCACCGCCCTGCAGCACGCCTCCGTCACGGTCGGCGACTTGGAGGCCGCCGGGCAGTCCTCCAGCTCGTCCTGGCCGAGCTGCCCGACGGCCGGCTGGAGGCGCCCTTTCCGGCCGCCCTGCACGACGCACTCCTCGTCCTGGACGGCGCCGCCCGCCAGGTCGCCTCCGATGTGCGCGACCGGGTCCGTGCCCGAACCGGCGAGGCGTCCGGGGACTGGCGATCGCCCGCACCTCCGTCGGCGATCTGGTCGACGCCCTGGACCGCATGACCTCGGACTCAGTGGTCCAGGGGCGCGACGTCGTCTGGATCGAACGGCCCCGCATGAGCGCCGATCCCCGCGCCTCCTCCTGGCCCCCATCGAGGTCGCAGGCTCTGTGGCCGGCCACCTGCTGGGCGGGCGCTCAAGCGTCATGACGTCGGCGACCCTCGCCCTGGGGGACAGCTTCGACCCCATGGCCCGGGCCCTGGGACTGCCCTGGCCGAGCAGCCCTGGAAGGGCGTCGACGTGGGCTCCCCTTCGACTACCCCCCGCCAGGGGAATCCTCTACGTGGCCGCCCACCTGCCCCGCCCCGGCGCCGGCATCTCCGAGGCCGCCCTGGACGAGATGCTCGCTCTGGTCGAGGGCCTCCGGCGGCGGCATGCTGGGTCTGTTCTCCTCCCGGCGCGCCGCCCAGGAGGCCGCTGAGGTGTTGCGCGGGGCCACCGACCTGCCCGTCTATGCCCAGGGGCGAGGATCAGCTGCCCACCCTGGTACGGGCCTTCGCCGACGACGAGGCCGCCTGCCTGGTGGGCAGCCTCTCGCTGTGGCAGGGCGTGGACGTGCCCGGGCGCACTTGTCGGCTCGTCGTCATCGACCGCATCCCCTGCCCCCGTCCCGACGACCCGGTCGCCCAGGCCCGCAGCGATGCCGTTGTGGCCGCCGGAGGCAATGGCTTCATGAGCGTGGCCGCCACCCACGCCGCCCTGCTCCTGGCGCAGGGCGCGGGCCGTCTCATCCGGCGCGGCCAGGACCGCGGCGTCGTCGCCGTCCTGGACTCGCGCCTGCGCACCGCCCGCTATGCGGGCTTCCTCCTCCGCTCCATGCCCGCCCTGTGGCCGACGACGAAGCCCGACGTGGTCCGTGCCGCCCTGAGGCGCCTGTCCGCCCGCCCCGACGCGCCGGGAGAGGTGAACCCACCGGGTGGGCCCTTAGGTACGCGCCCCTCAGTAGGATCTGCACGTAGGCTTGGCGCGAGCGGGTGCTCGCGCTCCTGCGGTCCTGCCCAGCAGATCCCACTGAGGAGAAGAACGTGTCAGACCACATCACCACTACCGCTGAAGGCTCCTACCCCACCAACCGTTCCGGCCGTCCTCCAAGGTCGCCGTCATCGGCGCCGGGGCCGTCGGCTCCACCCTCGCCTACGCCTGCGTGACCAAGGGCGTTGCCCGCGAGGTCGTTCTGCAGGACATCGTCAAGGAGAAGGTCGAGGCCGAGGCCCTCGACATCGCCCAGGGAATCCAGTTCACTTCCGCCGGCTCCGTCTCGGGCTCCGACGACCCCGAGATCTGCCGCGATGCGGACGTCATCGCCATCACCGCAGGCGCCAAGCAGAAGCCCGGCCAGTCCCGCCTCGAGCTCGCCGGCGCCACCGTCGGCATCATGGAGAAGATCCTCCCCAAGCTCGTGAGGTGGCCCCCAACGCCATCTTCGTCCTCGTGGCCAACCCGGTGGATGTGGTGACCTACTGCGCCAAGAAGATCACCGGCCTGCCCGAGAACCAGGTCTTCGGCTCCGGCACGGTGCTGGACACCGCCCGGATGCGGTACCTCATCTCCCTGGAGACCGGAACGGCCGTCCAGAACATCCACGGCTACATCGCCGGTGAGCACGGCGACTCCGAGGTGCCCCTGTGGTCCTCCACCGAGATCGGCGGCGTGCCGATCACCCAGTGGGGCACCACCCTCGACGGCGGCGTGTTCGACGAGGCCAAGCGCGAGCGCATCGCCCACGACGTCGTCCGCTCCGCCTACCGCATCATCGAGGGCAAGGGCGCCACCAACTACGCCGTCGGCCTGGCCGTGCAGCGCATCATCGGCGCCGTCCTCAACGACGAGCAGCGGGTGCTCACCATCTCCCCGCTGCTGGACAACTGGCACGGCATCTCCGACGTGTGCATGGCCGTCCCCACGATCGTGGGACGCGAGGGCGCCGGGCGCCGTCTCGAGCTGCCCCTGACCGGGAACGAGAAGGAGCGCCTGACCGCCTCCGCCGACCACCTGCGCGAGGTTGCTCGCGGTCTGGGCTACTGAGCCGCTGATCCGAGTCGCCGAGAGTCGCCCCGGTCACCGGGGCGGGCCTTCAGTCATGGGGCTGCGAACCCGGCTCGTCTTGAGCGGTCCTCTCAATCAGCTGAGAGCGGCTATAGGGGAACGCAGTACCGTGACCACCTTGCCCATGATCGTGGCGTGGTCGCCATCGATCGGGGCGTAGCTGGAGTTGCGGGGGAGTAGCCACTGGTGACCGTCGCGACGGGAGAGCACCTTGACCGTCGCCGAGGCGCCGTCGACGTCCTCGACCATAGCCGCCACGATCTCGCCATTAGCCGCGTCGGGCTGAGAACGAACCACCACCCAGTCGCCGTCGCAGATGGCGGCCTCGATCATCGAGTCCCCGTGCACCTCCAGCATGAAGAGCTCGCCCTCACCGGTCAGACGGCGGGGCAGAGCCATAACGTCGCTCACGTCCTGCTCCGCCAGGATCGGGGTTCCAGCGGCGATCCGTCCCACTAGCGGCACGGCGACCGCGTCCCCATCCTCGATACCCGGGATACCCGGGATACCCAGGATACGCGGGATGCGAGGGAATTCGAGCGGGGCGGTCCGGGCTGGAGCCGACGGGCGCGTCTGCGTGGGCGCCGGCGCCGCGGACGGCGGCGATGACCTCCATCGCCCGCGGGCGCTGGGATCCCGACGTATCAGCCCCAGGCGCTCGAGCTTGTCCAACTGGTGCTTGACGGAGGAGGGCTGGTCAGACCCACCTGCTCGCCGATCTCCCGCAGCGAGGGCGGGTAGCCGTGGGCGGCGACGGCCTCGCGGACCGCCTCATAGACCGCCGGCGCGCGCCTGTCGAGACCATCGATGGTCTCGGCGACGGTGTCTGCGACCGCGCTCGTGTCGGTGACTGCTTCGGAGACGTCTGCGCCGGTGCGCAGGGCCGACGCCGGTGAGGCGCCCCGGTCTGCTGTGGTGCTCATGGTTCTGGCCCTCTCTACCGGACGGCCCTCGGGCCCGCAGGCGTCAAGGGCGCGGAATAGATGTCGGTGGTCCGTGATCGTCTTGGATGCGACAAGCCCTAACGTCAAGACGACCATGGTTCAAACACACGTTCGAAGAAAGTGCTGGACGTGTCGCCCCTTCCGGCGTTAGTGTATCGAACAAGCGTTCGTCAGAACATGCGTTCAGGGAGGTAGTTATGAGCGCCATCGCCATCCCGCCCTCGCCCCGCCCGGCGTCTCGGGTTCCGGACTCGTGGGGGCGTCACCGGACATCTCGGTGGGCGAGCCGTTGCGCGGGGCCTCCGACCTCGGCTCTTGCTGGTGACCGACGACTTCGTTCCCCATGGCCCCGACGCATGGTGCGGCTGATGACGCGGCCCGTCGCTCCCATGGCGGCGCCCGCCGCCGACTCGACGGAGCTGCCGATGCGGCGTCCCTCCGCACCGGTGGCCCTGCGCAGTCGCCGGCAGGAGCTGGAGAGGCTCGCTCCTGAGCACCCGGCGGTGCGGGCCGCCAGGCGGCGCGACCGGGCTCAGCGCGACCGTGGCCGGCAGGCTGTCCGGCAGGACGCGGCCGCTCCGTCTGGGAACCAGCAGGGATCGGCAGGGGCGGACGATCCGTTCCCAGACGGAGCCGCGTCTCCTTCGCCGCGGTGGCTCCCTCGCTGTTATCGCGGTGATCGCGCTCGCCTGCTGCGGATTCGCACTCGGCGGTCTTGCCGGTCTGGCCTCCCCGACCTCCGCGGCCGCGGCCGCTCAGCCGCCGGTGGGGACGGACGCCACCGTGACCACCGTGGTCCGTCCCAGTCAGTCCCTGTGGGAGATCGCAGCGGCAAGCGGGACTGCGGATGTCTCGGCGACCGTGGCGCGCATCGTCGAGCTCAACGACCTTCAGAGACACCACCGTCCGCGCCGGGCAGACCCTCGAAGTCCCAGTCTCCTGAGGACCTGTGCACGGATTTCACTGCGAGGCGGGCTTGCGGGGCGGTCCGCCCGACGTTTAGTCTCCGATGGACCGACAGGTAGTCCATTGAGATCGGAGGACGGAGCGTGCACTGCCCTTCTGCCGTCATGACGGCTCACGCGTCGTCGACTCCCGGACCGCGGAGGACGGCACTTCGATCCGTCGCCGTCGCGAGTGCCAGCAGTGCAGGGCGTCGCTTCACCACCCTGGAGACCGCCAGCCTGTCGGTCCGCAAACGCTCCGGCGTCGTTGAGCCCTTCAGTCGGGACAAGGTGATGGTCGGGGTCAGGCGCGCCTGTCAGGGGCGGCCCGTTTCCGACGACCAGCTCGCGCTCCTCGCCCATAAGGTCGAGGAGGCCATCCGCGCGGGCGGCCAGGCCCTCGTGGACTCCCACGACGTCGGTCTGGCGATCCTCGGCCCCCTGCGCAATCTCGACCAGATCGTCTACCTGCGCTTCGCCTCGGTTTACTCCTCCTTCGACTCCCTGGAGGACTTCGAGAACGCCATCGCCGAGTTGCGCCGCGCCGAGGTCGTCTCCTAGCGCCAGACGCATCCCCGCTGCGGCGGGATCCTGCGAGGAAGAGGCGTGGCAGACTGGAGGGCATGCGCGTCCTCATCGTCTCCGATTGCTACGCGCCGCGACTGGGCGGCATCGAGACCCAGGTGCGGGACCTCGCCCGCAACCCTGAGGATGGCCGGTCACGAGCCCGCCGTCGTCACTGCGACGCCGGTCGGCGACCGGCGCGGCCGCAGCGTCGAGCGGGGCGACGGCTTCCCGGGTCTATCGCACCACCGTGCACCTGCCCGGCGAGTTGCCCGTTCACCCGCGAGCCCGGCGCGAGCTGGACGACCTCATGTCCCGGCTGCGCTCCCGACGTCGTCCACGCCCATGTCGGCATCGTCTCCCCTTCGCCTGGTCCGGTATCGCCGCCGCCCAGAGGGCAGGACTCCCGTGTCCCTCACCTTCCATTGCGTGCTGGGGCCCTGGGCGCCGATGGCCGGGGCACTGGGCCCCATCAGCCCGGTGCGGCTGTGGCAGCGCGGCGGCGCCGACCTGACGGCCGTGTCCTCCATGCTCGCCGCCGAGTGCGGCGCGCCGGTGCCCGCGAGCCGGTGACCGTCCTGCCCAATGGCATCACCATCGACGACTGGCGTCTGGGCGCCCCGGGCCCGAAGGGCGCAGGCCCCGCCGGCCGGTCACGGTGGTCGCCTCCCTGCGATGGATCGAGCGCAAGCGCCCCCTGCAGGTCGTGCGTGCCTTCGCCCATGCGGTCAGGGACACCCCGGATGCGACGCCGTCCTCAAGATTTACGGGGGACGGCCCGCTGCGCGACAGGCTCGCCCAGGAAGTCGCCGACTCCGGCCTGGCCGACCGCATCACCCTCGTGGGGCGCGTTGAGCGCAGTGAGCTCGCCCGGGCCTTCACTCGCGCCGACATCTACCCTGCAGACCTCGCCCGCGGACTCCTTCGGCATCTCCACCCTCGAGGCCCGCAGCGCGGGACTGGCGGTGATCGCCCTGCGCTCCAGCGGGTCAGCGACTTCGTCACCGATGGCGTCGACGGTCTCCCTAGCCGACGACGACGCCGGCCTGGCTCGCGAACTCGCGGCGCTTCTGGGTGACGACGAGCTGCTCGAACGCATCAAGGAGCACAACTACGAGGTCGACCCGCTTCCTGAGTGGGGCACGGTGGTCCAGATGAACGTTGAGGCCTACCGGCGCGCCATCGATCTGAGGAGCGCGCGCTAGCCACGGTCGAGGCCTGAGACTCCGGGTTCCGGGAAGTGCCGGAGGCCTTCAGCCGATGCTGGCGTCGCTGAGCACCTCGGACAGGGCGGCGCGCCGCCGCCATGACCACATGGCCGTGGACACGGCCGGGCTGACGGCCCATCCGCTCGATGGGCCCGGAGATCGAGATGGCGGCGACGACCTTGCCTCCGGGCCCGCGCACCGGCGCTGAGACCGAGGCGACCCCGGGCTCGCGCTCTCCGACCGACTGGGCCCATCCCGGCGTCGGACCGCCGAGAGCATGGTGGCGGTGAAACGGGCGCCCACTCAGGCCGCGGTGCAGGCGGTCGGGCTCCTCCCATGCGAGCAGCACCTGAGCCGCGGAGCCGCCCCTGCATGGACATGGTCGCGCCCACGGGATGGAGTCGCGCAGCCCGATGGGGCGCTCGGCGTTGGCCACGCAGATGCGCACGTCGCCCTGACGGCGGTAGAGCTGGGCGGACTCGTGGGTCTTATCGCGTAGGGCCGCCAGCACCGGCCCGGCCGCGGCCAGGAGATGGTCCTCGCCCGCGGCACTGGCCAGCTCGGTGAGCCTGGGGCCCAGGATGAAGCGGCCCTGGGAGTCGCGGGTGACCAGACGGTGGAACTCCAGGGCGACCGCAATGCGGTGCGCCGTGGGGCGGGCCAGATGAGTGGCGGACACGAGCTGGGCCAGAGTCGCCGGGCCCGACTCCAGCGCACTCATCACCATGGGCCGCCTTGTCGATGACACCGACGCCGCTGCTGTCGTTCTCAAAGGAACTGTCCATAATCTGATACTGTCATTTCAAGGTATGAGATTTCAAAGTTAGGGTCGTCTCCGGAAAGCGGCACTGTGTCAGCATCCTGGGGTCCGGGTGGGGACTGCGACTCCGAGCGCGGCGCGGCCGCCTCTCGTGGTCTGCGCGGGTCTCGGCGGAGTCTCTGGTTGCTTCCCGTGCCCTTCACGACCGCGAACAGCTGTTTCTGAGAGGATGAAGTCGATGGGAATGACTCTCGCCGAGAAGGTCTGGCGCGATCATGTGGTGTCCAAGGGCGGCGACGGCGCCCCCGACCTGCTGTACATCGACCTTCATCTGGTTCACGAGGTCACCAGCCCCCAGGCCTTCGAGGGGCTGCGCCTGGCGGGGCGCAGAGTCCGGCGCACCGACCTGACCATCGCCACCGAGGACCACAACACCCCTACCCTGGATATCGATCTGCCGATCGCCGATGTCACCAGCCGGGCGCAGATCGAAACGCTGCGCGCCAACTGCGCCGAGTTCGGGGTGCGTCTGCACTCCTTGGGGACGCCGACCAGGGATCGTCCACGCCGTCGGCCCCAGCTGGGCCTGACCCAGCCCGGCATGACCGTGGTGTGCGGCGACTCCACACCTCCACTCACGGTGCCTTCGGGGCGCTCGCCTTCGGGATCGGCACCTCCCAGGTCGAGCACGTCCTGGCCACCCAGACCCTGCCGATCGCCCCCTTCAAGACGATGAGCGTGACCATCGATGGCGATCTGCCCTCGGGCAGCAGGGGCCAAGGACATCATCCTGGCCATCATCGCCAAGATCGGGACCAATGGGGCCCAGGGCCACGTCATCGAGTACCGCGGCCGCGCCATCGAGCAGCTCTCGATGGAGGCCCGCATGACGATCTGCAACATGAGTATCGAGGGCGGGGCCCGGGCCGGCATGATCGCCCCGGACCAGACCACCTTCGACTACCTCAGGACCGTCCCATGCCGCCCGTCGGCGAGGACTGGGACGCGGCCGTCGAGTACTGGTCCAGTCTGCGCACCGACCCGACGCCGTCTTTGACACCGAGGTGGTCCTCGAGGCCAAGGACATCGAGACCCTTCGTCACCTGGGGGCACCAACCCCGGCCAGGGCCTGCCGCTGTCCGCCGCGGTCCCGATCCCGAGGACATCGCCGACGCCACCGAGGCAGCTCGCCGCCGAGCGCGCCCTGGAGTACATGGATCTCGTCCCAGGAACACCCCCTGCGCGACATCAAGGTCGATACCGTCTTCATCGGCTCGTGCACCAACGGCCGCATCGAGGACTTGCGGGCCGCCGCCGAGGTGGTGCGCGGGCGCAGGAAGGCCGAGGACTGCGCATGCTCGTGGTTCCCGCCTCCGCCCGGGTGCGCCTGCAGGCCGAGGCCGAGGGCCTGGATCAGATCTTCAAGAGCTTCGGGGCCGAGTGGCGCAACGCCGGCTGCTCCATGTGTCTGGCCATGAATCCAGACAAGCTCTCCGTCGGGGAGCGCGCCGCCTCCACCTCCAACCGTAACTTCGAGGGGCGTCAGGGCAGGGCGGGCGCACCCACCTCGTCTCGCCCGTCGTGGCCGCCGCCACCGCCGTGCGCGGACCCTGTCCGCCCCGGGAGACCTGCCCCCGCACCCCGCCGACTTAGAGGGCGCCGATGGCCGGCCGCTGAGTCCGGGCGACATCCCGGTGGTCGCAGCGGTCCCGTCGGAGGCGCAGCCGGCCTCCACCGTGCTCCCGGTGACCGTCCTGTAGCGTTCGGGCGCCGCGAAGAGATGAAGAGACAGAAGGCAAGGAGCTGAAAGAGGCTGTGGACAAGTTCATCCGGCACACGGGAATCGGCGCTCCCGCTGCGGCGCAGCGCCGTCGACACCGACCAGATCATCCCGGCGGTGTATCTCAAGCGCATCACGCGCACGGGCTTCGACGACGCCCCTGTTCGCCTCCCTGGCGGGCCGGTGAGCCCGACTTCATCCTCAACCAGGAGGCCTACAAGCGGGCCTCCGTCCTCGTGGCGGGCCCCGACTTCGGCACGGGCTCCTCGCGCGAGCACGCCGTGTGGGCGCTCAGGACTACGGGTTCAAGGTCGTCCTCGCCCCCGCTTTCGCCGATATCTTCCGCGGAAACGCCGGCAAGCAGGGGCTCGTGGCCGGGGTCGTGTCCCAGGAGGACTGCGAGCAGCTGTGGAAGATCCTCGAGACCGAGCCGGGCACCGAGGTGACGGTGGATCTGGAGAACCGCACGGTGGAGGCCGGGATCCTTCCGCTGCATGTTCTCCATCGACGACTACGTGCGCTGGATCCTCATGGAGGGCTCGACGACATCTCCCTGACCCTCACCCAGGAGGACGCCATCCGCGCCCACGAGGAGGCCCGCCCCGACCTTCAAACCGCGCACCCTTCCGGCCAAGCACCTGCCCGCCCAGGAGGTCGTCCCGGCCAGGGCCGCGGACATGCCCCGGCCCTGAGAATGACCGGGCGGGCATGCCCGGGTTTCGCCCAGGTCGCGGTCGCCTCGTCGAATCTCATCGGATTTTTCCACGGTGCTATCGCATATGATCGGGAACTCTCGTGAGTCGAAGGCCACCTGATACGGGGCTGAAAAACGGTCCTGGGAGTCCCTCAGGTGCGCTTATGCTGGGACGGCCTCGCGCGCCCGCGCGAGGATGGGTGCCCGGCCGCGCACGGCACGCCCAGATGACGTCATGGAGGTGCGCATGGTCGACGGTCTGCTCCAGGTCGAGGGCGGTCGCCCGCTGACTGGTGAGATCACCGTCCGCGGGGCCAAGAACCTGGTTCCCCAAGGCGATGGTGGCGGCCCTGCTGGGGATCTTCCCCCTCGGTGCTGCGCAACGTCCCGCTCATTCGCGACGTCGACGTGGTCTCGGGACTGCTGAGCCTGCACGGTGTGAGCATCGACTACGACCAGCGCGAGGGTGTCCTCCAGCTGGACTCCTCCAAGGTCGAGTCCGCGCACATGGCCGATATCGACGCGCACGCCGGCTCCTCCAGGATCCCGATCCTCTTCTGCGGCCCGCTCCTGCACCGCTTGGGGAGGCCTTCATCCCGGACCTGGGCGGGTGCCGCATCGGCGACCGGCCCATCGACTTCCACTTGGAGATCCTGCGCCAGTTCGGCGCCTCCGTCGACAAGCAGGAGCAGGGCATCCGGCTGACCGCGCCCGACGGCCTCAACGGCACCGTCATCGAGCTGCCCTACCCCTCGGTCGGCGCTACCGAGCAGACCCTGCTCACCGCCGTGCGCGCCTGTGGGCTGACCGAGCTGCGGGGGGCCGCCGTCGAGCCCGAGATCATGGACCTGGTCGACGTCCTGCAGAAGATGGGCGCCATCATCTCGGTGGACACCGACCGCACCATCCACGTCGAGGGCGTCGACGAGCTGTGCGGCTACACCCACTCCGCCCTGCCCGACCGCATCGAGGCGGCCTCCTGGGCCTCGGCCGCCCTGGCCACGCGCGGCGACGTGTTCGTGCGCGGCGCCCACCAGAGCCACATGACCACCTTCCTCAACACCTTCCGCAAGGTGGGGGGCGCCTTCGACGTCACCGACGAGGGCATTCGCTTCTACCACCCCGGAGGAGACCCAGCGTTCGATCGTGGTGAGACCAACGTCCACCCCGGCTTCATGACCGACTGGCAGCAGCCTCTCGTCGTGGCCCTCACCCAGGCCCAGGGCCTGTCCATCGTCCACGAGACCGTCTACGAGAACCGCTTCGGATTCACCGGTGCGCTTCGCAAGATGGGCGCCACCATCCAGGTCTACCGCGAGTGCCTGGGCGGTACCGAGTGCCGCTTCGGCCAGCGCAACTTCTACCACTCCGCGGTCATCTCCGGGCCCACGCCGCTGACCGGTGCCGACATTGTTGTACCCGACCTGCGCGGCGGCTTCTCTCACCTCATTGCCGCCCTGACCGCCGAGGGCACCAGCCGAGTCGAGGGAGTCAACCTCATCGATCGCGGCTACGAGCACTTCATGTCCAAGTTGGGTCCCTCAACGCCGCCGTCACCCGACTGGCCTGATCGCGCACGGCCGCACCGGCCAGCCATCGGTATGAGCGGGGGCTGGGGCCCGGGGATCTCGCTCGGCCCCTGAGCGGATAGAGTTCACCCGTGCCTGCAACACGTCCCATGACCCCGTTCTACCGCTTCGCCGCGCGCGGGGCGATCATCCCGTTCCTCAAGATGGTCTCCAGGCAGAAGGTGACCGGCCTGGAGAACATACCCCGCGAGGGCGGCTTCATCGCCGTGGCCAACCACCTGACGGATCTTGACTCGCTCACGGCCATGCGCGCACTGGTCGACGCCGACGTGCCCCGTCTACTCCTGGCCAAGTCCACCCTGTTCAAGGTGCCGGTGCTCGGCTCGATCCTGAGGGCCGGTGGACGGATCCCGGTCCAGCGGGGGACCCAGAGCGCGGCCACGGCCCTCAAGGCCGCCGGCGATGTCCTGGCCGACGGCGGAGCCATCATGATCTTCCCCGAGGGCACCTCTCCCGGGACCCCTCAAGTGGCCGATGGTCGCCAAGACAGGCGCGGCCAGGGCTGGCGATGACCAGCGGGGCACCCGTCCTGCCCATGCGGGGCGGTGGGGGCTCACGGATCCTGGACACCTACGGGCGCTCCTTCCACCCCTTCCCGCGCAAGGACGTGCGCGTAGCCATCGGCGGGCTCTTGGATCTGTCCCGCTTCGGGCAGGACACCCAGGACCGCGAGGCCGTGCGCGCCTGCACGGCCGAGATCATGCGAGGCCATCACCGTTCTGGTGGAGGAGCTTCGGGGCAGAAGGCCCCCCGGCCCTTCGACCTGCGCTACGACGGGGACCCCGGCAGGGCAGGATCGGCGTGCGCCGCCCCGACCCGTTGCCCGAGGCGGACAGCAGGGAGGACGGTCAGTGAGCGGAGCCGGAAACGCAACGAGCATGGCGCCGGTGCGGCGGGCGGCCGTCATCGGCTCGGGCGCCTGGGGAACCACCTTCGCGAGCCTCCTGGCTCAGGCCGGTGCCCCGACGACGATCTGGGCCCGGCGCCAGGAGATCGCCGACGAGATCAACACCGGCACCAACGAGCGATACGTCCCCGGCCACCGCCTGCCGCCGGGCGTGACGGCCACCACCGACCTGGCCGGAGCCGTCCAGGGGAGCGGGCGTCGTCGTCGTGGCCGTGCCCTCCCAGGAGGCCCGGGGGTTCTGGAACCCATCCACGGCGCCCTGGCCGACGACGCCGTGGCCGTCTCCCTCACGAAGGGGTCGAGCTGGGCACCGGGCTGCGAATGAGCGAGGTGCTGGCCGAGGTCCTGGGGATCGACCGATCCCGCGTCGTCGTCATCTCCGGGCCCAACCTCGCCGACGAGATCGCCGCAGGCCAGCCCACCGCCACCGTGGTGGCGGCCGATGACGAGCGGGTCGCCGCCCGGATCGCCGCCATGTGCGCCACCGGCACCTTCCGCCCCTACACGAACACCGATGTCCTGGGCGTCGAGCTGTGCAGGGGCGGTCAAGAACGTCATCGCCCTGGCCGTCGGCGCCGCCGCGGGCCGGGGCATGAGGGGACAACTCCAGGCCACGATCATTACCGGGGCCTGGTGGAGATCACCCGCCTGGGCCTGGAGCTCGGCGCCCGCCCCGAGACCTTCTCCGGGTTGGCCGGAATGGGGCGACCTGGTGGCCACCTGCTCCCTCGCCCCTGAGTCGCAATCAGACCTTCGGCCGTCACCTCGGCGAGGGGATGAGCGTGGCCGAGGCCGCCTCGGCCTCCCGAGGCGTGGCCGAGGGGCAAAATCCGCCCGCGCCGTCCTCGACCTGGCCCAGGCCCACGGGGTGGATATGCCGATCACCGCCGGGGTCGTCACCGTCGTCGAGGGCGCCGCCAGCGTCGCTCAGGTGACGGATGCTCTGCTGGCTCGTCCTCGCAAGGCCGAGGGCGTGCACGCCGCCGCGTCTCAGACGTAGCCCGGTCGCGTCTCGCACGACTGCGGATGCCCGGAACTCTGCCGCGGCACGCGCTGGGCCGGTCCTCGGTCGTGGGCGATGTCGATGACCAGGCGCGTGGGACTGGACAGTCTGAAGATGCGATAGGGTCTGGGGAGTCGGTGCCTATCACGACCTGGAACTCGCCCTCGAAGCCGGGATCGATGTAGGCCGAGTCGATGCTCCTGTCGTCGTTCGCGGAGTCGTCGAGCTCGATCTGCCTATGGCCGCTGACCCTTTGCCCGTCCGGGGGACGTCGGCTACGCCGCTGCCCCGGATGACCATCGTGTGCCCTCCTCGAACCTCGATCGGGTCGCCCTTGCCCATGGTGGAGGCCGGAGCATCCCACTGGGGCGGGCTCCATCCCGGAGTCTGACCATCGAACTCCACCACGAGCCGGCTGTAGCCCTCCTCCGGGTGGTTCCCGATTCTGACGTCGGCGACCGTGAGGGTGCTGCCCTCTGCCGCCTGCTGCCCCTGGGAGCCGGTTCCCCAGTCCGGGCGTCCGAGCTGTTGTGCCGGGGGTGACTGGATGGCGCTGCACTTCCCGAAGCCGGAGCCGTCCCCGGTGTTCCCCGGTGCCGACATCGCTGGTGGTGGGGTGCCCGAGGGAACGACGTGCTCAGTGAGCAGGAGCTCAGCACCAGGGTCGCGCAGGCCAGCAGGGCGAGCGGTGCGACGGGGCTGCGGTGGGGCATCGTTGCCTCCTTCCAGGGGCGTACGGGGCGCCCGCTTTGATCCGGATCTTTGCGCATTATCAGCATACGGGGCTCCGCGCGGTAGCGTGTGGCCCTATGACAGACCTCCAGGAAACCGGCCCCTCCGTTCCCAGTTCTGACAAGTCCACAGGTGCGAGTCGCCGTCGTCTTCGGCGGGCGCAGCGGGGAGACACGATCTCCTGCGCCACCGCTGCCGGGTCCTGTCGGCCATCGACCGCGACCGCTACGAGGTCCTTCCCTGTGGGCATCACCCCGAGGGCCAGTGGGTGCTCGTCGAGGACGACCCGGCCGCTCTCGAATTGAGCGACGGCCGACCGCCAGTGACGATCACCGCCGACGCGCTGGGTCGGGGAACCCTCACCGCCCCGCTGGGGAGGCGGCGAGCTGACCGTGCTCGGTCCCACTGGTCCCCGAGCGCTCGGCCGGGTCGACGTCGTCCTGCCGCTTCTGCACGGGCCCTACGGCGAGGACGGAACCATTCAGGGAATGCTGGAGATGATGGGCGTTCCCTACGTCGGCTGCGGAGTGCTGGCCAGTGCCGCGGGCATGGACAAACAGGTCGCAAAGGTGCTCCTCGGAGCGGCTGGCATCGCCACGGCTCCGCATGTCGTCGTTGGCCCCACGCCTGGAAGCGCGATCCCGAGGCGATCCTGAGGCCTGCCGGTCCTGACCTACCCCCTGTTCGTTAAGCCCGCCCGCGCCGGCTCCTCCCTGGGTATCAGCAGGTCGACCGCCCGAGGACCTGCCCAGGGGCCATCGAGGCTGCCCGGGCCGTCGACCCGAAAGTCCTCGTGGAGAGCGGGTATCGTCGGGCGTGAGATCGAGGTCGCCGTCCTGCAGGGCCGCGGCGACGACGCTCCCCGGGTGGCCGAGCCCGGCGAGATCGCCATGGACGTTACACAGGGCGCCGGCGAGTTCTACGACTTCGAGACCAAGTACCTGGCCCACGACGCCGTCGCCATGGTCTGCCCGGCCCGCATCGGTCCCAAGGATGAGGGCCCTCATCATGGACACCGCCGCCCGGGCCTTCGAGGCAGTCGGCTGCGAGGGACTCGCCCGCGTCGACTTCTTCCTCACCGACACCGGCGAGGCGGTCGTCAACGAGATCAACACGATGCCCGGCTTCACCCCTTCTCCATGTTCCCCTACATGGCGGGTCTCAGGGCTGGAGTACACCGACCTGGTCTCCGAGCTCATCGAGCTGGCCCTGTCGCGCTCCAGTGATGTCAACCGCTGAGCCGGTTCTTCCCGGCGGTGATGCCGCTGATGCCGCTGATGCCGCGAGTCGGGCGACCTCAGCAGGAGGAGCTCCTCGCCCTCATCACCCCTTTCTACCGCGCGCCGCGCAGACCCCGGGTGGGCAGCGGGGACGACTGCGCGGTCCTGTTCTTCCCCGACGCGCGCACGGCGGTGAGCACCGATGTCCTGGTCGAGGGGCACCACTTCCGCACCGAGTGGTCCACAGGGCGCGACGTCGGCGCGCGGGCCGCCGCCCAGAACCTCGCCGACGCCGCCGCCATGGGAGCCCGCCCGGTTGCGCTCGTCATCGGTCTCGTCATGCCCCGACCACGCCAGTGGCATGGGTGCGGGACTTCGCCGAGGGCCTGGCCCGGGGCTGCGAGCCCTGCGGGCCGGCGTCGTCGGCGGCGACCTCAGCGGAGGGGAGTCGCTGGTCGTGGCCGTCACGGTCCTGGGCGATCTCGAGGGTAGGGCGCCGGTCCTGCGAAGCGGTGCCCGTCCCGGTGACCTGGTCGTCCACGCCGGAACCCTGGGGCGCAGTGCGGCCGGACTCGCCCTGCTCAGCGCCGGGAAGCAGACTGCGGCGGGCAGTATCGGGACCCTGTCTCAGGTCCGGGACTGCCTGGCCGCCTTCCGGGCACCGACTCCGGCCCTGGTGGCAGGACCCGCCCTGGCCGATGCCGGAGCCACCTCCATGATGGACGTCTCGGATGGATTGCTGCGCGACGCCGGACGGATCGCCCGAGCCAGCGGCGTCGTCATCGACCTCGACGATCCGGGAACCTGCTTGATATGTCCTTCCTCGAGCCGGTCGCTGCGCGCTCGTGGCGGGCGACCGTGGACCGGCAGCACGCCCTGGCCCGTGCTGGCTGCTCACCGGGGAGAGGACCACGGAATGCTCGCCACCGTCCGCCAGAGGCCGCAGAGCGTCTGCCGGCAGACGCCGTGGTGATCGGCGGGTGCTGGCCCCCAGAGCCCGATGGCCGACGGACTCGGCCATCGACCGGGTGTGCTCGTGGGCGGACAACCGGCTCGCGAGCACGCCGGGTGGGACCATTTCGCCGGAGCCTGAGTCACCGCTCCCCAAGTGGAACCCGAGGACGACAAAGGCCGCCGACTGCAGATGCAGCGGCGGCCTCGCGCTCGAAGGACTCGAGGCGGTGCGCTCAGATGTTGCGCGTCACCTTGCCGGCCTTGAGGCAGGACGTGCACGTTGAGGCGCTTGGGGGCGCCGTTGACGAGAGCACGCACACGCTGGATATTGGGGTTCCACCGGCGGTTGGTCCGCACGTGGGAGTGCGAGACGCTCTTGCCGAAGATGGGGCCCTTGCCGCAAACGTCGCACACAGCAGCCACGGTCTCACTCCTGATCTTCAATGCTTCAACGCTCAGGCCCATGCCTGGCGCCAGGTCTTACCGCCCAGGCGCAGGGCTCTGGGCAACCCGAACACAATAGCGGAACTGTTGGCCGGCTCCCAAGCCACGGAGGCGTGGGTTCGGAGCACGCCGGGGCGATCGGAGGGCCGCCGACGTACGACCTGCGGGTTGTGAACGTGCCGGATCTCACCATATGACGAACGTTTGCCCGAACGGGGTGCGGTGGTACGCGGTTTTGACCAGCGTGTTGGTGGTTCGAGTCTCCAACTGGCGCTCTATCGCCCAGAACGGGACGTTCCGCACGATGTTCGCTCCGTGGGAGGAATGTGGGTTGTGCGGGTACTCTGAAACTACATATCAACACGGAGGCTCGGCCCAGCCGCGAACCAGGCTCGCTGAACGCCAGCACATATGCAGATCATGCAGTGGAACAGAAGGTGTTCGCAGCGTGAGACGCATGTGGTGCGGTGGTCGCAGCCAGGATGCAGGGAGGCGAAGATGGCGCAGTCGCAGGACACCGCCCCGCTACCCCTGTCCCGGAGACCTACGTGCTGCAGGGGCGGCGGTACGGCGCTGGATCGGGCTGGCGGAGATCGTCGCCGATCAGACCCGGGACCTCGTCGACGTCCTCAATGTTTTCCCCGTGCCGGATGCGGATACGGGAACCAACGTCCTGCTGACCCTGCGCTCGGCCTCAGACGCTCTCCATCGCCTGGGACGGGCCGCGGACGCGCGCCCAGGTGGCCCAGGCGGCGGCCGACTGGCGCCGTGCGGGGCGCGCGCGGGAACTCCGGCCTCCTGGTCTCCCAGGCCTTGGCCGCCTTCGCCGATGTCTGCGCCGACGCCCCCGACCCTCAGGGTCTGCGCCCCGTCGAGCTCGTGTACGCCTATGAGGCTATGGCGGACACCACCTGGGCCGCGGTCTCCCGCCCGGTGACGGGCACCCTGCTGTCCGTGGCCAGGGATGCCGCCACGTCTGCCCGCGCTGCCCTGGAGGAGGCGACCGCGAGCTCGCCCGCGACCCTGAGCGTCATTGCCGCTGCCGCCGCCTTCGGCTCCCAGGGAGTCCGTCGTCGAGACGGCCGGCCTCGGGCACGGCCCGGTGGATGCCGGGGTGCGGCCTTCATGCTGCTTCTCACCCTGCCTGTTAGACACCATCGACTCGGTCCCGGACGCCGGCGGCCGGGCGGATAATGCGCTAGAGCTGCGCCAGGGCCACGAGGACGCCGACGAGCACGCCCCTACACCGCCGTCGCCCGCCAGATGCTCACCGATCTGGCTGAGGGCGGGGCCCCGCACAGCCTCGGTTCCGAGCCGCTGGGCATGTCCACCGGTGAATTCTGAGGTCATGTACCTGCTGGAGGCGACCTCGGTCCAGGCCGGGCAGCTGCGCGGGACCTGGAGCGCATCGGCGACTCGGTGGGCGTCGTCAGCACTCCGGATGCCCTGGACGTGGGGGCTCTACCAGGTCCATGTCCACACCGATACGCCGCGCCGCCTGCCGCACGTGGGCCGAGCCCGTCAGATCTGCATCCACCACCTCCACCCCACGGCCCTGGTGACCTCCACCGACGAGCCCCGTCCCCGTGGGGGCCGCTCGTATCCGACCCCACGGGCCACGTCGTCTCCTTTGAGCGCCTGGCTGCCCGCAGAGCCGAGCGCAAGGCCAGGTCGGTGCGCATGCACCCTCCCAGGCGGCCGTCGCCCGACCCGCCCCGGCGGAGACGCCGCGCATCGCCGCGCGCTCACGGCAGGCCGGCGTCGGCGTCATCGCCTGTACACGGGCACCCGGCCTCATCGAGCAGCTTGCCCGCTCCGACGCCGCCGTTGTCCTCAATCCCGACCGGGAGGGATCGCCCGTGCCGCTGCGGACCTGGGCTCCTCCCCAGGTCATCGTGCTGCCCTGTGATGCCGCGTGCACCGAGGCGGCCCATGACGCCGCCCGCTTCCTGGCGGCCCGCTCCGCCGTCTCCACCGTCCGTGCTCCGGCGAGGGACCTCACGGAACGCGGGCGCCGCTCGAGAGCCGCCCGCGCCGGGCTGCAGTCGGGTAGTCAGCCGGAGCGATACGCGGCTGAGGGCATTCAGCTCCTCGTGTGCGACACCGACGACGAGGCCCGGGTCCTGGCGCTACCGTCTCCCTGGCGGGTAGGAGCGAGGGCGCGGAGCTGGCCGACCTGCTCGTCGGGCCTGGGCGCCGCTGCGGGCCTGCGCACCATCGCCCTCAACGGCGCCCAGGCCGACGCCGACGCAGTGGCCCACGCCGTGGCAGCGGCGCTGCGTCCCTCCGATGAGCTCCTCACCGTCATTACGGGGCGCAACGCCGGGCGCGACGTCGGGGCCCTGGCCGCCAGCGCTGCGGTGGGCGCTCGCGGGCAGATGGTCGGTGAGGACGTGGAGGTCGCCGTCCACGCCGGCGGCCGGGGAACGCCCCGATGTCCTGATCGCCATCGAGATAGCCATTGAAAACTGGCTCAACGCCGCTGCCCGGCCGCGGAGCCGCTTTTGGCCCGTGTGCGGAACCGGCTCGGGTCGTGAACGGATCCGAGCGGCCTTCGGCATGGGGTGGGCGTCGTGCCCAGCTCGCCTGATCGTTCGACCCGCGCGCCTCGACCCGGCAGTGCCGATGTCCTCGAGCGACCCGTCACCCGGCTGCTGGGCAAGCGCACCGCCGCTCAGCTCGCCAAGCAGGGAGTGGAGACCGGCGCCGACCTGCTGCGCCTCCTGCCTCGCCGCTACGATACCTGGGGGAGCTGACCGATATGCGCACGCTCGCCAAGGGCGAGCAGGCAACCATCCAGGCGCAGATCGTGCGGGCCTCCTCCCGCCGCACCCGCTCTGGCCGGGCTCCGGCCATCATGGAGGCCACCGTCACCGACGGCGTCTCGACCATGGACGTCGTCCAGTTCGGCGCGGCGGGCCAGATGCGCGCCCGCGCCACCCGGCTGGCCCCCGGAACCACCGTCCTCATGAGCGGCAAGGTCGGTCTCCACCGTGGACGCAGGCAGCTGTCCAACCCGCGCCTGTACGTCCTCGACGAGCTCGACGAGGCAGAGCGCGATGCTCTGCTGGCCCGGCCCATGCCCATCTACCCAGGCACCGAGGCCCTCCCTCCTGGTCGGTGGCCAAGGCGGTCAGAACCGTGCTGGACCAGGTGGGGCCGGACGACGTGCCCGACCCGCTGCCCGATGAGCTGCGGCGCTCGTGCGGACTTGTCGACGCCTACACCGCCTACCGGTGGGTGCGCGGCCGGAGGATGCCGACCAGTGGAAGGCCGCCCGGAAGCGCCTGCGTCACGAGGCCCTCATCCTTCAGGTGGCCCTGGCTCAGCGCCGTGCCTCCATGAGGGCCACCCGCACCGCGGTAGCCTGGCCCGAGCCGGAGGCGACCGGCTCCCCTGAGAGCTGACCTCGACGCCGCCCCTGCCCTACGAGGCTCACCGTCGGACAGGGTGCGGGTCGGCCAGGAGATCGCCGCCGACCTGGCCCGAGCCGTCCCCATGCAGCGGCTCCTTCAGGGGCGACGTGGGCGCGCAAGACCCTCGTGGCCCTGCAGGGCCATGCTCCAGGTGGTCGGCGCTGGAGGACGAGGCGGCCCTGCTGGCCCCACTGAGGTGCTCGCCGCCCAGCACCACTCCTCCCGAGGCGCTGCTCGGCCCCTGGCCCGCTACGGATGCTCGACGGCGCCGAGCGCGCCACCAGGGTCCATCTGCTGACCGGCTCCACTCCCGGTCGCTCAACGCCGCCGGATCCTGGCCGACCTTGCCGCCGGCGAGCCGGCCATTGTCGTGGGGACCCACGCCCTGCTGTCGGACACGGTGCAGATCCTTCCTCGGGCTGGTCGTCGTCGACGAGCAGCACCGCTTCGGCGTCGCTCAGCGCGACGCCCTGCGCGAGACGCGGGGCGTCACCGACCCGGCCACCGGCCAGCGCCACACCCCCACCTGCTGGTCATGACCGCCACCCCGATCCCGCACCATCGCGATGACGGTTTTCGGCGACCTGGCCACCTCCGTCCTGGACGAGCTGCCCGCCGGGCGCGTCGCCCCGTCCCCACCCATCTCGTCCTGTGGTCGCGCACCCCCTGGGTGGAGGGCATCTGGCGGCGCGCCGCCAAGGAGGTCGCCGGAGGCGGGCGCGTCTACGTCGTCCGCCCGCGGATCGAGGCGGGCGACGACGAGCCCGGGCAGGAGGCTGCGATGGTCTCCGACGCCGTCACCGCCGCCATACCGACCAGAACTCGAGCTGCCTGAGCTCGAGGAGACCGATCCGCGACCCGACCGCCCGCCGGCCGCCGTCGAGAGTGGAGGCTACGCCTGGGGGCCGAGCCGGCCCTGGAGGCATCGACGTCGGGTACTCACCGGGCGCATGAGCGGTGAGGACAAGGCAGCCGCCATGGCGGACTTCGCTTCCGGCGCCACCCCCGTTCTGTTGGCCACCACCGTCATCGAGGTCGGGGTGGATGTGCCGAGGCATCCATGATGGTCGTCCTGGACGCTGACCGCTTCGGCCTGTCACAACTCCACCAGCTGCGCGGACGGGTCCGGACGCGGCGGCCGGGAGTCGATCTGCGTGGCGGTCACCGGCGTGGAGGTCGGCTCCACCGCCTTTCACCGCCTCACGCGCCTTCGCCTCCACCATGGACAGGTTCGCCCCTGGCCGAGGCCGACCTTGACCTGCGCAGTGAGGGGCGACGTCCTGGGGAGCCTCGCAGTCGGGGCGAACCTCCGGGCTGGATCTGCTGCGCGTTACCCGCGATGCCCGGCTCATCGCCACCGCCCGGAGCCAGGCGGAGCGGATCGTGGCGGCCGACCCGCAGCTGCGCGAGCACCGGGCCCTGGCCGCGGCGATCGCCGAACGCCTCGACGAGGGAGTCCGGGCCTTCCTCGAAAGAGCGTGACGGGCCGGAGTCAGAGGCTCGGCGAACCAGAGCGTTGTCTCGCCGTAGCGCTTGTCCGCGAATCGCCCCAGTCCCTGTGGCCACGCGGGCTCCGGTGAGCGCGTCGAGCGCTCGACGACAACGACAGCGCGAGGGGCCAGCCACGGGTCCTCGCTGCGGGTCAGGGGGATGAGGATCGCGGTGAGCCCCTCCTCGGCCAGCTCGTAGGGGCGGGATCGATCAGCACCAGGTCCACCGGCGCTCCCGCCGCGCCGGTCAGGAAGCAGCCGCCTTCGCGGTCACCACCCGCAGCCCGCGCAGACCCAGCGCCCGGATATTGCGTCGGCAGATCTCGGAGGCCGTGCGCGAGGAGTCCACGAGCGTGACGTCGCCGGCCCCCGGCTCGCCGCCTCAGGCCCAGGGCCCTGAGCCCGCGCACAGGTCCAGCACCCGGGCGCCGTCGAGCACCCATGTAGTGCTCCAGCCGGGCGAAGAGGGCCTCACGCACCCGCTCGGAGGTGGGGCGCGTCCGGACCGAGGCACCTCGATCCTGCGCCCACCCACGGTTCCGGCCACGATCCTCGTCATGAGGCAGACCCTACCCGGCCTGCCCCGCCTCTGTTCCACGGGGCGCTCAGCCCTCCTCAGCCGGGCGTGCTGGCCGCAACCGAGTGTCCCGGATCTTGCGTGCGACTGCCGCGATCTGCTCGTCGGAGAGGATCTTGGGGCTGGAGACGGCGAGCGTGCGCAGGTAGAGCTCGCAGACCCACTCCAGCTCCTGGGCTGGGACGTGAGGTGGCCGCCAGGTCGGGGCCAGTCACCACGGAGCCGTGGTTGCTCATGAGGGGCCGCCGTGCGCCCTCGAGTGCCCGCTCGACGTTGGCCGCCAGCTCGGGGGGCCGTAGATCGCGTAGTCCGCCACCCGCACGTCGCCGCCGCCAGACATGCAGATGTAGTAATGCACAGCCGGAAGCGTTGACGCCCTCGAGGCTGGCAACGGCGGTGGCAGCGCAGGAGTGGGTGTGCACCACCGACATCTGGCCGGTCGCCCGCAGCGCGGTCAGGTGCAGGTCGAGCTCACTGGCGGGCTTGAGAGAACCCTCGAGCTGCTTACCCGTGGCGTAGTCGACCGGCGACCAGGTCGGGGCGCATGTCCTGGTAGGGGCAGCCCCGAAGGAGTGATGGCGACCAGGTCGCCCTCCCTGACGGACAGGTTACCGGCGGTGCCGACGACCAGGCCGTCGTCGGACAGGCGGAAGCGAGGCCTCGGTGATCTGCTGACGGGCGTCGTGGAGAAGCATCGTGAGCTCTTTCCTCGGGACGTACCGCAGCGCGCCCGTTGCGTCTGAAATGGTACCAACGCATCATTTCATGTTTGCGCTCTCATGTCTATGACTGTGACTTTTTGTTTTCATACTTGACACTACCAAATGGTTGGGGCCATGCTTTGTTTGCGCTCACATTCATGTGGGTCCTGGTCATCGTCGCCCAGTGAAAGGAACCTGTCATGCCCACCGCGTCCTACCCCGCCATCGGAATCCGCCCACTCATCGACGGCCGCCGTCGCGGCGTGAGGGAGTCCCTCGAGGACAAGACCGCTCAGCTGGCCAAGGATGTCTGCCGATCTCATCTCCTCCCCACCTGACCTACCCCGACGGCAGCCCGGTGCGCTGCGTCGTCTCCGAGACCGCGATCGGGGGAGTGGCCGAGGCCAACCGCTGCAGGAGCAGTTCCGCACCGAGAACGTGTGCGCCGACCTGACCGTCACCGCCTCCTGGAACTACATCACCGAGGTCCTCGACCTCGACCCCTCGATTCCGCACGCCATCTGGGGCTTCAACGGCACCGAGCGCCCCGGGGCCGTGACCCTGGCCGCCGCGGCAGCCGCCTACAACATGCTGGGCATTCCTGCTTCGGCATCTACGGCCATGACGTCCAGGACGCCGACGACTCCGGCCCTGACCGACGACGTCGTCGAAAATATCCTGCGCTACGCGCGCGCAGCGCTAGGGGTCGGCCTCATGAAGGGCGCAGCTACCTCTCGATCAGGACCGTCTCGATGGGGATCGCGGGCTGTCGCGTCCCTCGAGCAGTTCTTCGTCGACTACCTGGGAAATGCGCGCCGAGTACATCGACATGATCGAGATCGACCGCCGCATCGCCCACGGCATCGACGCACAAGGAGTACGAGACCGCCCTGGCCTGGGCCCGCAGAGCACCTCACCATCGGGGAGAACCGCAACCCCGAGGCCAACCGCTTCACCCAGGAGGAGTACGACGAGCAGTTCGACTACTGCATCAAGATGCTCCTCATCGGCCGCGACCTCATGGAGGGCAACCCCGCCCTGGCCGAGCTCGGCTTCGTCGAGAGGCCGACGGGCACGATCGCCATCGCGGCGGGCTTCCAGGGGCACGCCATGGACGGACTCAAGCCCAACGGCGACATCCTCGAGACCTTCCTCAGCACCACCTTCGACTGGAACAGCGCGGCCCGAGAAGGTCTTCGCCACGGAGGGCGACGCCGGCAACGCCGTCGCCATGCTCTTCAACTCCGTCCTGACCCACCGTCCCCGCTCTTCAGCGACGTGCGCACCTATTGAGCCCCGAGGCCGTTGGGCGGGTCACCGGATGCAAAGCTCGAGGACGCGCCGAGAACGGGTTCATCGACCTGCGCAACTCCGGGGCGACGACCCTCAATGCCACTGGCGAGGAGAAGGACGCCGAGGGTAACCCGATCATCAAACACTGGTGGGAGATCACCGAGGCGGACATCGAGGCGGATCTGAAGGCCTCCACCTTCCACGCCGCCACCCGCGAGTACTTCCCCGGAGGCGGCTTCTCCACGCACTTCACCACCGCCGGCGGCATGCCCGTCACCGCGACCCGCCTGAACTTCGTGGCCGGCCAGGGACCGTCCTCCAGATCTCCGAGGGCTGGACCGTGGAGCTGCCCGACGACGTGCGCGACCAGATCGTCTACCGTACCGACCCGACCTGGCCGACGACCTTCTTCGTCCCGCGCCTGACCGGCCAGGGCGCCTTCACCTCCGTCTACGACTGGATGGCCAACTGGGGCGCTAACCACACGGCACGGGCTACGGACACTTCGGCGCCGACCTCATCACCCTGGCCTCGATGCTGCGCATCCCCGTTTATGCACAATGTCGAGCGCGAGGATCCTTCGCTCCCAAGGCCTGGGTGCCCTTCGGTACCGCCGAGCCCGAGAGCGCCGACTTCAGGGCCTGCGCCACCTTCGGTCCTCTCTACCGCTGACGGGTCGCCGCCATGACGAGCACCGACGAGCACCACGCCCTTGCCCTCGACCTCGGATCCAGCTCCGTGAGAGCGGTTCTGGGAAGCTACCGTCGAGGAGTCATCAGCACTGAGGAGGTCTTCCGGCTCCGCCATCAGGCGGTGGATGACCACGGCACCCTCACCCGGGACCTCAGAGCGCATCATGGACGGTGCTCGTCGGAGCATCGTCGAGGCGACTGAGCGTTTGGGGCGTCTTCCCTGACAGTATCGGCATCGACGCCTGGGGAGTTGACTACGGCCTGCCTCGACGTCCGGGGAGAACTGCTGCGCGCCCGGGCCTACCGCGACGGGCGCATGGCCCGGTGGGCCGCGGACCTGGACCGGGCCATCTCCCGGAGGCGGCCTGGCGGGAGACCGCATTCTGTCCCAGCAGATCAACACGGTCCACCAGCTTTTACGCGGACCTGAGGCAGGAGCCGGACCTCGTTGACCAGGTCGACCGCTTCCTGCCGCTGCCCGACTTGGTGGCGCACCTGCTCGGTGCCCCGGCCGAAGCGGGGCGGGCGATCGCCTCGACCACCGGGCTCGCCTCCCCAGGGGCGAGGCACTGGGCGCCTCGGGTCCTCGAGGCCACTGGGATTCCCCGAGCGGTGGATGCCCCCGCTCGTCGACGACGCCACAGTGGCCGGACGACGCTCGGAGGGATCACCATCGTGCGCCCCGGTGGACACGACACCGCCTGCGCCGTCCACGCGCTCGGGCTGAGGGGTGACGAGACTCGCCTGTTCATCTCCTCGGGAGTCCTGGAGCCTCATCGGCGCCGCCGTTCCCCATCCGGTCCTGGACGAGCGGCGCTGCGGGCAGGGCTGACCAACGAGGTCCGCACCGACGGCAGGTATCAGACCCTGCAGCAACCTCACCGGCTTCTGGCTGCTCCAGGGTGCCAGCGCTCCTGGGACGGGCCCGACTACTGGTGCGCTGGTCAAGGCAGCCGGGGAGTGCGCTTCCCTCGGGGTCGTGATCGACCCCGACGACGAGCTCTTCGCCAGCTCCCGGCGACATGCCGGCCAAGATCGCTCGCTGGTGCCGCGTCCACTACGCGGTGGGTCCCGAGGGACCGGCGCAGACGGTCCGGCTCATTCTCGAGTCGCTTGCCTGCGCGCATGCCGCCTACGCCCAGGGGCTGCGGGGACGTCGTCGGTGACCTGCTGGACCCGGCTTCGCCGATCCATCTGGTGGGAGGAGCGCCAGCAGCCTCCTTCCGGCGATGACGGCGGCGGCCTGCAACCGACGCGTCGTCGTGGGCGCGCCGGAGGCCAGCGCTCTGGGCAAGCATCACTCGCCCAGCTCGAGGTCACCGGCGTCGTCGAGTCGGCTTGCGCGCGGCGAGGTACTGCGCCGCAGCGTCGCCTGGTCGACGTCGAGCCTCCGACTCATCGTGGACCCCTAGCGCCTTGACGCCATGCGTGAGCGGCTGCTCAACGCCACCACCGGCTGACCAATGGCCTCATCGACTGAAACTGATCATCAATCCGAACACCCACCTCACGAAAGAGCAACGTGATGCTCCGCAACATTCCCGCCAACCTGTCACCCGACCTCGTCAAGATCCTGCTCGAGATGGGCCATGGGGATGAGATCCTCTGGCCGATGCCAACTCTCCCCGGCACCACCTCCACCCCAACACGGTGCGAGCAGATGGCCTGGGTATCCCTGACCTGCTCAGTCCATCCTCACCCCTCATGCCCTCTGGATCGGTACAGCAGCTACCAGGGTGGCCCCTCATGGATCGTGGCGACGACCCTCGGCCTCGGTGTGGGACGTCTACGAGCAGATCTGGAACGAGGCGAGAAAGATCGCCGATCCTGTGAGCGCCAAGACGATTGAACGCATGGCCTTCACGACTCACACCCCGAGCGTCTACGCCGTCGTCCTGACTGGGGAGACCGCTCTGTACGGAACCTCATCCTCAAGAAGGGCGTACTGTGATGACTGCGGTCCAAGACTCTGTGGCTGAGGCGGACCCCGTCCAGAAGGCTCAACCAACCGAGGGTTCATCTATCCCGGCATGGTGCTGCCCTTCTGCCTGCTGGTCTCCTGCTTCGCCGCCTCGGGGCCTGGCCGGGAACATGACGGATCCCTGGTCAAGGTGTTCCGCTCCGTGTTCTCATGACGAAACCTGCAGTCCTCACTGGTGCAGTCGGCTTACTACGGTGCTCTACTTCGTCTGGCGATCCCTGCAGCCTTCATCAACAGTCGCCTGGGCTACAAGGGCGGCGTCCTGATCGGACTGGTACTGGCGGGAACCGGCGGGCTTCTGTTCATCCCCGCGGCTTACGTCATGACCTACTCGGTATTCCTGACAGCCCTGTTCACCCTGGCCGCCGGCCTGTCCATTCTGGAGACCAGTGCCAACCCGTTCGTGATGTCCATGGGGCCGGGAGCACAACGCCACGCGGCGTCTCAACTTCGCGCAGGCTTTCAACCCCATCGGTTCCAATCCTCGGGTGCTGCTGGCCGCCCTGCTGATCCTGCCCAGGTGAACCTGGCCACCGCCGAGCAGCGTGCGGCCATGAGCCAGGAGGCTCTGCTGGCCACCCAGAGCTCTGAGCTCAAGGCCGTCATGGGCCCCTGACGTCGCCCTCGGACCTCTACATCCTGCTGGCCTGTCATGATCGGCTCGGGTCAAGGTAGCGGAGCGACCGGTGGAGTCCGCGCGTGGTGAGCGGTGGGCTGGGCAGGCTCATGCGTCTGTTACGAACAAACGCTACAGCTTCGGAGTGGTGGCGCAGTACTTCAACGTGTCCGCTCAGACCTGCATCTGGACCTACACCCTGCACTACGTCACCAGTGCCTTGGGCGTCTCGGATAAAGTAGCCGGCTACTGGCTTCAGGCCAGTCTGATCGTTTTTCTGGTCTTCCGTTTCCTCATGGTGGGTCTTATGGGGCCGGTTTGACTGCAGCAAGCTGCTTCTGGTCATGTGCTCCCTCGGGGTTGCGCTCTCCCTGTTCGCCATGGTGAGCGTGAATATCCTGGGGGTGCTCGCCATCATTTCCCTGTCCGCGTGCATCTCCCTGCTGTTTCCCACCATCTACGGAGAGGCCCTGATGGGGTTGGGGGAGGACACCAAGTATGGGGCCGCAGGCCTGGTCATGGCCATCATCGGCGGAGCCACCATGCCCCTGGTGCAAAGCGCCATCATGGACCACACATCGCCTGCGGTGTCCACATCACGGTTGCCGGGTGCTTCCTGGTGGTGGCCGCCACGGACTCCCTACACACTGCGCTCGCCCAAAGGCCCATCAGTGCGGCCTGAAGGCGCTCTAGAGGACTCCATTGTCATTGTTGCTCCTCCCACGTACCCGTGGGAGGAGACAACGATGAAGGCTCAGTGAGTCCGCTCGGCGAAGTACTCGGCTCGTCGCGTCCCCCGAATCCGACAGTCTTCGCAACGGGCCCCAGGACTTGGCTGTTGACGACCTGACGATCAGCCGCGGCTCCAGGGAGACGTTGTGAGGAGGGCGCCCTTGACGAGCTCGTCGGACAGGCTCAGCGCAGCTCGTCCCAAGGCGTCGAAGTCCTGCTGATACTCGACAACGACGGAGTGCCCAACGCGCCAGAGGGATGTCGTCGAAGCCGATGACGGCGACGTCGTCGGGGATCGTCACGCCGGCGGCGAGGAGCTCGTGACACAGTCCCAGGGCGATATCGTCGTGACCGGCGAGATGGCATCTGGCAGGCTGCTATCGAGCAGGCGCCGAGCAACTCCTGGCTGGCTTCGCCTGTCCAGTCGTCTGTCCCCACCCAGCGGCCGGGAACCCCTGCCTCGGAACAAGCTGACTGATAGCGGCAAGGCGCTCGGAGGCGTCCCGCCGTCAGGTCCCCGGTGACGTGGAGCGGGCGCGTGCGTCCCTGAGCGAGAAGGTGCTCCGTCGCCAACCTGGCTCCCAGCGCCTGGTTGATGGAGACGGTTGACAGTGTGGAGAACCTCGTGCTGACCGGAGATGATGGCAACGACGGGGCCCCGTGGCGTTGAGACGACAGGATAGCGAGGACATCGGCGCGCTGGGCGAGGGACAACGGTGGTGGCCACGCGATGGCCCCGTGCAGGTGAGCGAGTGCTTGTCTCACAGATTCTGAGTCGCTGCCGTCGGCGGTGGCAGGACGAAGGTGCCACCACGCTCACGAACAGCCCGGGCAATCGCGGAGAAGGTGGAGGCCATGCCGTGCGACAGCCCGGCGGTCAGCGGAATTCCCACAGCGCCGGAGGATCCTGAGGCCAGTGAACGGGCGGCGAGATCGGCTCTGCAACCCAGCGCTCGGACGGCGGCCAACACCTTCTGACGCGTCTCGCGTGGACCGACGGTGGTTGTTGAGCACGCGGGGAGACGGTCTGAGATGAGACCCGACCGCGTCAGCCACGTCACTGAGGGTCACGCGTGGGCACAAGAAGAATATAGCAGCGCCTGTGCGCCGCTCCCGGATGCTTGCGGACGGCGGGCTCGGGACATGATGCGCTGCTGCAGAACGCGAAAGCGGGTGCATGCGGGGAGATGCTCTCTCGTCGGCCTGCGCCGGTCCTGAAGGAGACCGACGCGGCGCGTCCCGCACGGCGACACGCCCAGCCAGTAGCGTGACCGCATGAGCCTGGCCGTCTACCCCGGAAGCTTCGACCACTCCCCTGGGGCACGTCGACATCGCCGCCCGCGCGACCACGCTCTTCGACGTCGTCGTCATCGGGATCGCCCACAACGCGGCCAAGGGCGGGGCACTACCTGCTCGACGCCGAGGAGCGCTTGGCCTGGCCAGGGCCTCCACCTCCCACCTGCCCGGTGTGAAGCGGACATCGTCCCGGCTCTGGCCGACTACTGCCGTGGGCGCGGTGCGAACGCCATCATCAAGGGCTGCGCAACGGCGGCGATCTGACGCCGAGGCGCCCATGGCGCTGCTCAATCGACTTGGGTGCCTGAGACGGTGTTCCTGACCGCGTCGCCCATCCACGCCCACATCTCCTCCCTCCCTCGTCAGGATGTCGCCGGCTACGGCTGCGATGTCTCCGCCCTCGTTCCGCCCGCCGTCCGCCGCGCTCTGGAGGAGCGCCTGCCGCCGAAGCGCCCGGCCCGACCCGCGGGATGCCCGGCAGCCGGAGCGGCAGTACGATCGCGCAGCAGGCCCCAGCCGTCTTTACCCGGAACCCAGCCAGGCCGCTTCGTCGGCGCCGACCACACACACCGAGAGGACCTACCGGACGACCAGCCGCGATGCCGGAGACGACCTGTTGCACATCCTCGCATGAGCTCTGATGAGCTCATCGCCAATGCCTCGCTCCATGCCGATGAGCGCGTCCGTGATCGTGAACCGGGAGGCCGCTCAGCACCTCATCGAGCGCGCCCGCCACGCGGTTCCGAGCGCCGTCCACCGCGCCGGAGAAGATCGTCGCCGACGCCGACGCCGTTCTGGCCGAGGGGCGCGCCGAGTCCGAGAGGCTCGTCCAGTACGCCCAGAGGAGTCCGAGCGCCTGGTGGCGGGCGGAACATCGTGCGCATGGCTAATGACCGGGCTGACAGCAGCCGTGGCCGCGGCCGAGGACAAGGCCGCCTCCCAGCGTCATGGGGCCGACGAGTACTCCGACCGGGCACTGGCCTCCTGGAGACCGAGATCGCCAAGATCGCTGAGCAGATCCGCGCCGGCCGCGAGGATGGCCGACCGTCTGGGCGGCGGCGCCGACTCAGTCGGTGGAGGTTCAGGAGCCCGTTCGACGCCGCTCCGGCTGGTCCGTGGATCCTCGGCCCGCTGAACCGCAGTGCGGTGGCCTCGGGTACGCTCGCGCCAGGCACCTCATCATCATCCCGCCCATCACTGCTTTACCGCCGCCGTGGACATCACGGTCCACTGCGGCCACCCTTTGAGAGTGGCGGGGTCAACACTCTGTGGAGGAACCGTGTCAGGACTCGTCGTCGACATCGTCGACCTGCCCCGCGCCACCGGCTCGGTCAAGAACCTGCAGATCCGCACCCCCGCCCCCGCCGACCCTGGCACTGAGGTCATCGGCGTGCCCGAGGGCAGCGAGCTCGCCCTCGACGTCACTCTGACCTCCATGGACGACGGAGTCCTGGCCCACGCAGACGCCGATCTTCACATCCACGGCGAGTGCGTACGCTGCCTCGCGCGATCTCGACGAGGACCGCACCGTCAGGATCGACGAGCTCTACCTCTTCCCGAGGCCATCGAGGCCCAGCGGGCCGAGGGCGATGAGGAGGCGGACGACCTCACGTCCGTCGGGGAGACCACGCTCGACCTCGAGCCCGCCCTGCGCGACGCCGTGGTCCCCGCACTTCCGTTCCAACCCCTGTGCCGCCCTCGACTGCCCCGGGCCAGTGCTCCGAGTGCGGCCAGCGCCTCGAGGACCCGCCCGCCGACCACCACCACGAGGTCCTCGGACCCGCGCTGGTCCGCTCTGGCCGGCTTGCTGAGCACCGGGACCGACCTAGAGGACAGCGGCGAAGACGGTGAGAAAAGACCTACAGGGACGGTAGTCAGGAGGACCGGTCCTGATGGCCAAAACGCCGCAGCGCCCGCCCGCGCGACCGACACCGAGGCGCTCGGTCTCACCGCTGGGGTCCCAGTATCGACGCCGAGCTCCTCGACCTGGCCCTGACCCACCGCTCCTACGCCCACGAGAACGGTGGCCCGCCCACCAACGAGCGCCTGAGTTCCTGGGTGACTCCGTCCTGGGGATCATCGTCACGAGCATCTCTACCGCACCCACCCGGACGTCCCGAGGGCCAGCTCGCCAAGATGCGTGCGGCCACGGTTTCCGAGCCGGCACTGGCCGCCGTCGCCCGTGATCTGGGGCTGGGGGAGTTCATCAAGCTCGGCAGGAGGCGCTCTCAGGCGGACGCGACAAGGACTCCATCCTGTCCGATACGGTCGAGGGCCCCTCATCGGCGCCACCTATCTCACCCACGGCCTGGAGCAGACCCGCACGGTCGTCACCCGCTCGTCTCCCGCTTTCTGATGGCCCGTACCGCGGCGCGGGACTGGACTGGAAGACGAGCCTCCAGGAGCTCACCGCCGCCCACTGGCTCGGCAACCCCGCATATGAGGGTCACCGGCACCGGCCCCGACCATCAGCGGGTCTTCACTGCCAGTGCCATCGTCGACGGAGAGGTCATGGGACAGGGCACGGGCAGCTCGAAGAGATCGCCCGAGCACGACGCCGCCGAGGCCGCCCACGCCGCCATCCTGGCCGCCCGGGGCGACAGCTGGGACCTCGACCTGCCCGGCGTCAATGAGGCCCTGCGCGCCGACCTGCACCCAGCAGAGCTGATGCCCGAGCTGCCCGAGGTCGAGGTGGTGCGCGCCGGGCTCGCCGCACGTGGCCGGACGCACCGTCATCCGCGTCGAGGTTCTGACCCGCGACCCCTGCGCCGCTCAGGACGGGGAGTGCAGGCCTCGTCGACCAGCTCACCGGACGCACCATCGACCGCGGCCGTGAGGCGCGGTAAGTTCTGTGGCTGCCCCTGGACGATGGGACGGGCCCTGTCCGCCCATCTGGGCATGAGCGGTCAGCTCCTCGTGCATGGCGGCGCCTGGGGAGCCAGCCCGCGTCCGCCTCGGAGTCGAGGGCCGCAGCCTTCTGGCCGCCCCGACGCGCAGACCGGCGGACGCCCGGTGGACCTGAGCGCCACCGAGCAGCCCCGCCAGGCGGGACCTCTCGGCATCCCCGCGCCACCCGCGTGTACGGCTCCATCCTGAGCGCCTGCCTGAGCGCCGACGTCGGCGGTGCCGACACGGAGCGGAGTCGCATGAGGAGACGGTCCTCGACCTGGTCGATCAGCGCATGCTGGCGGCCTTCGTCGTCGACCTCGTCCCCACTGTCGACGGCGCCCCCGGCGGCATGGGCAGTTCAGAGCCATGCTGCCGGCCGACGCCGCCCACATCGCCCGCGGACCTGCTCGACCCCGCCTGAGCGCACCGGCCTACCGGGTGGTGAAACGATACGGGCCTCAACGCGCCATCAAGACCCTCCTGCTCGACCAGGGGCCTCGTCTCCGCATCGGCAACATCTACGCCGACGAGGGCCTGTGGGAGGCCGGGTGCACGGCTGCGCTCTGGGGCAGGCCTCGGCTGGGGTCGTGGCCCGGATCCTCCAGTCCACCGCGGGAGGTCATGACTCGGGCACTGGACGTCGGTGGCATCAGCTTCGACGCCCCTCTACGTCGATGTCGAGGGGCCTCAGGATCCTTCGCCCGCGAGCTGAGGGGCCCACGGGCGCCAGGGACGGGACTGTCGGCGCGGGACCACCATGCTCCGCGAGACCCTGGAGGGCGCTCCCGCACCCTACTGCCTCGCTGCCAGATCCGGCCGCGGCCGCCGCGCCGAGGAAACGCCCGGCGCACATCCGGGCCGTGCTGCGGACCCCACGAGAACGGCGCCAGCGAGGCGGCAGTCCGTGTACGTAGGTCCCGCATCCTGGTAATGTCATGAGCATGTCACATACCTCCTCCTCGGAGATCGTCCGCGTCATGATCGTGGACGACCACGGAGATCGTCCGTCGCGGCATCGCCGAGATCATTGACCGCGCCGATGGGCTCGACGTCGTCGCCGAGGCGGGATCTCGGGCCGAGGCGGTGCGTCGGGCCGAGCTGGTCCGTCCCGATGTCATCCTCGTGGACCTCCAGCCGCCCGACGGGACCGGTATCGAGCCCATGCAGGAGCTGCGCGAATCGGTGCCTCAGGCCCTGCCGGTCGTGCTGACCTCGTTCGACGACGACGAGGCGCTGGCCGAGGCCCCGCCGCGTGCCCGCGCCTATCTGCTCAAGACCGTTCACGGCGCCGAGATCAGCGATGTCGTACGGGCCTGCCTCGGCCGCGTCCTGCTCGACGAGCGCACCGTCACGCGCCGCCGGGCGGACCACGACGACCCCACCGCCGACCTGACCAACGCCGAGCGCAAGGTCCTCGACCTCATCGGTGACGGCCTGTCCAACCGGGAGATCGGTGAGCGGCTCGGAGTCGCCGAGAAGACGGTCAAGAACCACATCACCTCCGCGCAATAAGATGGGCCTGCAGCGGCGCACCAGGTCGCCGCCTGGTCGCCGGCCAGCGCGCTCGGGCTGGCGCAACGGCTCGACCGCTCATCCTCCCGCGGCTCCGCAGCAGGCTCAGTGCAGCCGGCCGCCCTTTCGCCCAACGGCACCCGCCAGGTGAAGCAGGTGCCGCGGCGCTCGCCGTCGGAGCGGGCCTGCGGACCGCATGACGAGTCCCGCCGTGACGGCGGGCCCGCTCGGCCATATTGGGCCGTTCCCGAGCGGCGCGTCACGGGATGGGTTCACCCTGACGCCGTCGTCGCGGCAGACGATCTCACCACCGGGCTTCCCGAAAGTCTGGGCGTCGCCCGAGGCGTGGCCTCGTCGTCCCCCGGTCCGCAGCAGCGCCTGAGCCGGGCAGCACCCCTTCGATCTTGACGTCCACCGTCACCGAGGAGGCGTGGGCGTGGCGGGCCACGTTGCTCAGGCCCTCGCGCACGACGGCCACCATGTCGTCGGCGATGTCCGGGCCCACGACGGCGTCGACCGGTGAGGAGCCGGTCCTCCTCGTCGCGATCCACTTGGGCCAGGCCTCGGCCGTCGACGCTCAACAGAGCGAGGGGGCGAAGCCCAGGGCGTTGCGGGCCAGAGGCCTCTCGCCGCAGTCGCTCGACGACCCTGACTTCCTCGTCGCGGTCGCGCAGGAGCGCACGATGAGCGGATCTGCCCCACGGAGTCATCGACCGCCTCCAGCGCAGTGCTCAGGACGGGGCACACCGTGTCCAGATCCGCATCGGCGCAGGCCTGCTCATCGCCGTCCCGGGCGGCGGCCAGCCGCTCCCGGGCAGCCGAGAGCCGCACGCCGGTGGCGAAGAGCCGCTGGATGGCCAGGTCATGCAGGTCCCGGCCGATCCGGGCCCGCTCGTCCAGGAGCGTGGCCACTCCCGGCGTGCTGGGCGTCGGCCAGCTCGAAGGCGCATGGTGGCTGGCCCGCCACGAGCTCGGCGATCTCCAGGTCCTGGGCAGTGAACGGGGCGGCTCCGGGGGAGCGCAGTAGCAGCATGACGCACGCCCCGCCCCCGGTGGATCATCAGCGTAGAGGGCTGGTCCAGCGGGCCAGCTGGGACACCAGGAGATCGTCGTCGTGCCAGGCCTTCTCCAGGAGGCCACGACGAGACCCGTCTGGCGGCCTAGCGCGGCTCAGTGCCCGCCCTCGGTGGAAGAAGCGTGCTGACCAGTTTCGGCGTGCCGCCGTCGGCGATCTCGCGATCCAGCGTCCGATGCTGGGCAGGATGAGGCGGCGGTGTCGGCGGGGCGACCTGGCGGACGGTGGGCGATGAGTGTCAGGCGTCGTCCTCTCGGCGCCGAGAGCAGCAGCGTCGTCAACTCCTGGAGACGGCCATCCACTCGCTCGCGATCGTGGGCCTCGCGGTACAGGCGGGCGTTCTCCACGGCCACCGCGGCGCCTGCGCCAGAGCTCAGACGGCGTCAGTCGGAACGTGTGAAGCCCCGGGCTTGTCGTACATGGTAGAGATGCCCGTAGACCTGGCCGTCGACGCAACGCTGAGAGCAGACTGCCGGTCTCCTCGTCCGATGGCGCCGGTGAAGGCTGAGGCCCGTCCCAGGTCGTTGTCGATGACCAGACCGGTGCCCTCGAGCCCATCGAGCAGGGCATCTTCGCAAGCGCCGGAAGCGGCGGCGCCGGCAGGGCGCTGCCATCTGGGCGAGTTCATCGAGGGTCGCCGTGGGCACCCCGCTGCCAGACCGGTGCCTCGAGCCTCGGGAGAGGCTCCGGCGTCGATGGTATCGATGGCATCGATGTCCATGTCAGCGTGGCTGAGAACGGCGATGGTGCCCCAGGATGCGCCCGTAATGGAGCAGGCCGACTCACCAGGCGGCGCAGCGTCGGGAACGCGCAGGGCAGCCGGTCGCCCAGGGCCGCCTGGATGAGGGGCGACGGTGGTCTCGCCCAGACTCGGCTGGAGGACGGAGGCCTGCCGACCTCGGGTGGAGAGGAGCTGGTCGGCGTGGACGGCGTAGGCCAGGCGTCCCGCCGGGGCGGCCTCGGAGGACGGTGCCGCCGTCTCATCGGCCTCCCGGCGGGCCTGGGACTCCTGGAGGTCGTCCCCGCACACCGGAAACCGAGTCCTGCGGGAGAGCGCCTACTGGGCTGCGGGTGGTGTGTGGTCATCGTGCTCAGCTCGTCCGGCTCGCATGCTGCCTGTCCTGATCCTCCTGGGAGAGCGACCACCGGTAGGCCTCGGAGACGTCCTGGAGGCCGCGGTGACTGCCCCTGTGCAGGATGCAGTCGCCGGCGCCTGCTCCGCGTTCGTCTGCGGTGGACGTCCCATGACCAGGACCTCGTCGGCATGGGCCAGCGAGCTGGAGGCGATGGGCTGACCAGAGGTGCCTGCGGTTCCCTGGCGGGCCCCTCACCGTCAGCAGGTCGGCACACGAGCCGGTCCGCGGTGGTGGCGTCGAGGTGCTCGCCGGGCTCGTCCAGGAGCATCAGCGGGGCAGCAGCCAGCGCCCGCGCCAGGAGCAGTCGACGCCGCTCGCCGCCTCGACAGCGTTGCGGCGTCTGGTGCCGACGACGGTCTCCACGCCGTCGGCAGCGCCTCGAGCCAGTCCCGAGCCCGGCTTGATCCAGCAGCCGCCTCGCCTCGGCGGGAGTGACGTCCCGCGCGTGCCACGCGCAGGTTCTCCAGAACGTTCGTGGGCAAGAGTGCGCGTCCTCGGCGGTCAGGCAGACCCGGGCCGCCGCCCTGTGAGCGGGCGACCTGCCACGGCGGGACTCCGTCGAGCGTGAGCGTGCCGCCCCGGGGCTCCCAGCAGCCCCGCCAGTGTCATGTGCAGGTCGACTTCGATTCCCGACGGCCCCACGGATCGCCACCCGGCTGCTCGACCCTCGTGTCCAGGTCGACACCCTCGGCCACCACCGGCCCGCCCGGCCAGCCCACCGACAGGTTCCTCGCCCGCAGGCGCGGACCGTGGGCCGACGGCGTTGGCAGCTTCCCGGGCGTCGACAGACTGCGTGCGCCGGCACTGGCACCGTCTCGGCAGCCTCGATGAGCTCCACGATCCGGCAGGCGGCGCCGGCATGATCGCACCAGCTAGCACGCTGGCCGGTCTGAGCGCGGAGAGTTTCGAAGGCGGCCAGCGGCACCAGGACGATCACCGCCAACCACACCGGAGCCAGCCGCCCGGCAGGCCACGGCGCCCACTATCACCAGATCGCCCACGACCGCCATCCCCATGGCTGCCATCGTCCAGTGCCGCGGCGATCGCCGCGGGGACTGCGGCCCGATCGCGCAGACGGACCAGGTTCTCCTCCCGGGAGGCGACCTGGCGCATGGAATCCGCCAGACGCCCGCAGACCATCAACTCCGGTGCTCCCTCCAGCACCGCGAGTACCTCGGCGGACAGCTCGGTGGCCTGCCGCTGACGGGCCTGCTCGGCCATCCGCGCGGAGCGGATCGGGCCAGCGCCCTCAGCCCGGACAGCAGCAGACAGGTCGCCAGGATGAGGCCGGCCGGCCAGTACACCAGTCCGACCCCGACACTGGTGGCTGCGCCCAGGACCGCCGCGACCGTCGCGGGCAGGTAGGCGCGCACCACGAGATCCCCGACCGCGCCAACGTCGCTCCCCACCCGCGCCAGGACGTCGCCGCGGCGCAGCCCCGCAACAGTGTCCGTGCGGGCGCTGCCAGTGCCTCAGAGTGCGGTGCAGCAGCGCCCATGCCTCTCTGTGGGCGGTGTCGTGGAGACGAGCCGTTCGCAGTGCGCAGGACCGAGCGCGAGACGCTGAAGAGACGCACCGCCACCGGAGCCATCAGTGCGACGACGTCGGGCATCTGAGAGGCCCGGGCGATGAGCCAGGCCGCCACCGACAGGGCTGGCGGGCCGAGGCCATCCCCGCGGTTCCGGCGAGCACGGCCAGCATGAAGCGCGAGCTGTCCACATTCAGCAGGCCGACGGCCCGGCGCAGCCCGCGCCTCGCGGGGATAGAACGGGGAGGACTCGGCCAGGGCTCACCGCGATCCCTCCGCAATGCGGCTGGCCCACTGGCTCGGCCGGCTCTGTGCTCTGCGATCGGCCTGCTCTTCCACACAAACGGCCTGCTCGGCGGGCGATGAGCGCCGGACGGTGAGCAATGACCACCACTGTTCGCCCCGACGTGTAGCGCGCACTGCGGTGAGAACATGCGCCTCGCTGGCGGCGTCGAGGTGCGCAGTCGGCTCATCCATCACTACCAGCGGCGCCGTCGAGTACAGGGCCTCGTCAGTGCCACGCTGGCGCTGCCCGACCGACAACCCTGCACGCCACCGCCGACAGTGGTCTCCCATCCCCTGTGGAAGTGTTGCACCACCTCATCGAAAACCGGTGGCCTGGCCGCTTCGCAGGCTCATCAGGTACGCCGTCGCAACGGAGGCGCGCAGGTGCGCGTTGTCCAGGACCGTGCCCGCAATCGGGGACGCTGGGACCCAGGCGATCTGCTCCCACCAGGTGGCCGGATCGATCTCGCTGAGGTCGACGGCGCCACTTGCAGGGCATGGCCGGAAACCGGCACGATCCAGAATGTGACCGCGGTCGGCGGCATCAGGCCGAGAATGATCTCGCGTTGCCGTCGTTTTGCCCGCACCCGAGTGCCCTATCAGGGCCACGAGGCCGCCGGGCCGGATCGTGCGCTCAGACCCGCAGGGCCCACGTGCCACAGGGCGGCCACGGATACGGCATCGAGCTCGATCCCGGCCGTGCGCAGGTCGAAGCCGGCAGCCGCGCTTAGGGACGGGCGTCCTCAAGAACCTCGAAGACGGACTCGGCGGCACATCCCCGTTGGCCGAGGCGTGAACTGAAGCCCACCTGCCGCAGTGACTGGACACCTCCGGCGCCACCATGAGCACGAGCAGGCCGGTGAATAGGTCCAGGCGTCCGGCCACCAGCTGAACCCGATCTCGACGGCGATGATCGCCACCGACAGCGTCGTGATGAACTCCAGGACCGCCCCCGACAGGAAGGCGATCCGCAAGGTCGACATGGTGGTGCGCCGATAGGCACCCCCAGGAGCGCACCCTGCTCGGCCGGTCTCGCTCGCGCCCCAGCGCCTTGAGGGTGGGTAGCCAGAGATGAGGTCGAGCACCTGGTCTCCCAGGACCCGCATGGTCTCCAGCCGTTCGTGGACACCGATTGGGTCATCCGACCGATGAGGACTCGCGAAGATCGACAAGAGGCAGAGTGCACCACGGCCACTGCGGCCGGCCAGTCCTGGGCGATGAGAACCAGCACCGTGGCTCGGTGTGACCGTGGCCGCCAGTACCAGCTGGGGCAGGTACCGGCGAAGTAGGGCTCCCAGGTCGTCCAGTCCACGGGTCACCAGGGTGGCGGTTTCGGCGCCGTGCAGCGCCTGCCACCGGGGTCCCACTCGGGCGGCGTGCTCCAGGACCAGGCGGCGCAGCTCGACGATCGTCCCCGTGGCGGAGCGGTGGCGTGAGCCTCCTGAAGGAGGACCACCAGCGCCTGGCCACCACAACTGCGCCCAGAGCCATCACCAGCCCCTGGCTGATGTGGGACTAGCTCCCTCGAAGTGACCCGGGAGACCGCGCCCGAGATGAGGAATGCCTGCCACCACCAGCACGGCGGTCACCATGCCGGTCACGGCCGTGGCGGCTATGTATCGGCGGGCCGAGCGTGCGTAGCGCATCAGCCGGGGTCGAGGGGCTTCACCCGCCCAAGGATAGGGGAGTAGGTCCAAAGGCCCGGAACCCCTGGCCGATGTGAGCGACTGTTCAGTACTCGAAATGCGCCTCTGGCTGGGCGGAGTCGCGCACCAGTGTGGGGTGCAGTCCGCCCTGGTCGGGGTTGATGCTCTCCACGCTGATGCGGAGGCAGAACACCTTGTAGCTCCAGATCGTGGCAGGCCAGGACCCGGGGACGAACACGGCCGCGGCGACGGTCATGATGAGCAGCGTCGGTCGGCGCTCGCGGCGCTGGATCGTCAGCGAGCAGGCTGGGTCCACCGAGGAGCGCATGACATTGGGGACCATCGCCGCGAAGATGAAGACGGCGGCGGCGCGATCCCCACGAAGCGCAGGGCGAAGGCGTCCTGACTCGCCGGTGCGGCCGGCCAGCAGCGAGCCGATGAGCCCGGCTGCGCATAGGGCCAGCGGATCCAGGACAGGGCACTGCCGGCAGGCCGACTGCGCCCACAGGCCCATGTGGCGGTGACGGCGGTGGCCACCGGAGCCAGCCTGGGGGACAGACCAGCGCCCGCTGCGAGAGCTCTGTTGGTGGTCTGCGGAGCTACGAAGACGCGCCGTGGTTGAGGAAGAGCAGGCAGGTGACGACGCCCCCAGCAAAGCGAGGGAGTCACCGTCGGCAGCCCCGGTGATCTGGTGGGCGGCGCCGGCTACGAGCGAGTCCGCGCGGAACCTGCTCGGCGGCACTAACGGCGCTGTTGGAGATCTGACGACCTCGATACTGCCCTGAACCAGGTTCGGAAGACACGCCCCATGGGATGGAGGGGAATCGGCGCTGATCGTGGGACCGTCCTGTCAACGCCCGTGAATTTCGCGTGCCACTCGATGTGGCTCTACACGCGCACGATGAGGCACAGGATGATGAACAGGATGATGTACGCCCCGGAGAACAGGGGTGGAGCACCACTCCGGGAAGGCCGCGAAGGTGGCCTCGCCTGCGGTGAGCAGCCAGACCTCGTTACCGTCCCAGTGAGGGGCCGATAGTGGCTGGTGTCGCGCCGCTCCCGCTCATCGCGCGGATCTTCAGCAGCATTCCGACGCCGAAGTCGAAGCCTCCAGGTGAGGCAGCCGATCCACGGACGGCGATGAGAATGAACCAGAGGATGCTCAGTGTCATGGTGTCTTCCTTCCTCGGCTCAGTAGGCGAAGGACAGAGCGGGACGCTCGTGGGGCGAGTCGCCGGACTCGCCGTCAGGAGCCGTCCGCGTCAGTGCTGCCGGCTTCCGCCGCCTCGCCGGCCCTGGCAGGTTTATCGACCCGTCCGGCACCGGCGCACGCCCTCGCGGATGTAACGGCGCAGCAGCACGAACCAGACCACGCCGAGCGCGGCGTACAGCAGGTGAAGATGACCATCGAGGTCAGCACCGTGTCGAGGAGACCACGGAGGAGACTCCATCGGCGGTGAGCATGTGAGACCTGGGAGACCGGGTCGGACAGGTTGGGGAACGATGACCCAGGGCTGGCGCCCCCATCTCGCGGAAGATCCATCCGAGGGCAGGCGATGAAGGGCAGCCACATGGTGGCCAGCGCCGCCTTGCCCAGGAGTGGGCGGGAGATGAGTCTGCCGGAGCGGGTCAGCCACGGCCAATGCTCCCAGTCCCATCGAGGCCATGCCCAGGCCGACTCGCGAGTCGGAAGGACCAGAAGCTGACCATGACGTTGGGGCTGTAGTCGACGAGCGTTGCCGCGGGCATCGGTGGCCCTGCATTGCTGCGCGTAGGTCACCGGCCTCCCGGGCCGTGGCATCTCGGCATTGAAGTCATTGGTGGCCATGAAGGAGTAGGATGCGGGAATCGAGATGAACCGGACCATGCCGTCCTCATTCTTGCAGTCCCGAAGGCGGCCACGGTGAAGGGGCACCGGCTTCGGAGTGGCACAGGCCCCGGCAGGCAGCCATCTTGGCCAGCTGGTATTCGGCGACCAGCTGACCCTGCATGTGGCCGGTACCGGCGGTGACCAGCCCCTGCGGCCACCATGGCGATGGTCTCGAAAGCGGGTCACGCGGCGCCACAGGCTCACGGGCCTCGAAAGTCCTGCTCGGCGCGGGCGGCCTCGGTCATCCACCACACGGAGACGCCCAGGATGACGGCGCCGGCGACCAGCAGCGCCGAAGAGATGACGTGCAGGACGGTGGCCCACACCAGCTCGTTGGACAGGAGTTTGAGGAAACCGCTCACGCCGTCGAGCTCGGCGCGCCCCGTCTTGGGGTTGACGACGCGCCCACCGGGTGCTGCATCCAGGAGTTGGCGGTGAGGATGAAAAAGGCGGAGAAGTTCGTGCCCGCGGGCCACGGCCCACATGCACAGGTTGTGCAGCCTGGGGCTCAGGCGGTCCCATCCGAAGATCCACAGGCCCAGGAAGACGGACTCATGAAGAAGGCCAGCAGGGCCTCGAAGGCGAGGGGGCGCCGAAGATGCTGCCGACGAACCTCGAGTACTCCGACCAGTTCATGCCGAACTGGAACTCCTGGACGATACCGGTGACACGCCCAGTGCGAAGTTGATCAGCAGGATCTTGGCGAAGAACTTGCGGCCACCAGCCACTGCTTGTTGCCGGTCCGGCGCCACAGTGTCTCCACGAGAGCCACCAGCGGGAGAGTCCCGATGGTCAGCGGAACCAGGATGAAGTGGTAGACGGTGGTGATACTGAACTGCCAGCGCGCCGATCCAGGAGTCCAGCGCCATAGGAGAGATGGCCATCAATGCCACCTTTCGAAGACGACGATGAGATCGATGGTGTTCTGTGAACGTCCCACAGGTCAACTATATTATAGGACAACTCTGACGCAGTGTCGTGAAACAATCGGGTTTCGATGCCTTGATCCTGCGCTTGAGCTCCTCTGTTTTCCTTGTCTTGACTGCTTTTCGATGAAGCTGGCGGAGGGTCTTTCAGCGCCGTCATTGACAACCGCCGATCTTGAGAGTGGGACTGAAGGCCCGTAAGTAAAACTTCGAAGAAGGTCGAAAGCTGATTACGGTCTGAGAGTTTGCTGACTATATAGTGAGATGAGGTGTGGGCGAGACATCGGCCACCATGGTCATGACGAGTCGCGCAAGCGCTTATCGCCGTGTGTGGGATACTTCGATCCGGCTTCGGTACTCCGTACCGGTACCCGGGGTCGCGCCTTCCGACCGACCCTGTCCGAGGACCTTGCGCCGCCTGAGACGCGCCGCTGCGAGCCCGGTCTGTGTGGACGTCGGGCAAGGCATGCGCCCTGCCGGGCGCACCTGCAGACTTTTTCGCTGCTCCGCTCGGGAGCACAACCGCGCTGACGCGTCGAGGGTACGACGACGGCGTGTCGGCCCCGGAGAGTGCAAGCCCCACGGCACATCGCACCACATCAGAATCAACAGAATCGCACGAGCAGGACCAGGCTGCCGCCGACGCCGTGAGCGCCCCGGCTCCGCGCCGTCGCCGTGAGGTCACCGCCGCCCGCCTGCCCCCGCCCAGGCTCGCCGCCGAGCAGCCGGGCTGATGAGTCCGATGAGCACCGTCGGCTCTGTGACACGTGGGTCCCTGACGAGTCCGACGGCGAAGGAGGCTCGAGTCGTCCGACTCGCCGATCGCCCGTCGGTGCCCGCTCGTCGCCGCCGCAAGGTCACCGCCGCCTCCGCCGCCCCTGGAGGCGGCGCCGGCCGCTGAGTCCCGTCTTGCCGGTGCTGGAACCGCAGAACCCGATGAGTCGGAGCCGGAGGGGACGGGAGCCGAACTCGCGCAGGATGGAGCGCAGGCGCATGTTGAGGAAGACGACGAGACTGATGAGCAGACCCCGGTGCAGAGGAGCTGCACATCGATGCCCCCGGGAGATCAGGAGAGGAAGCAGCTCAGACGCCTCGTCTGCCGGCCGCCTCTTCTGTTCCAGGCTCCCGGATCCCAGTCGGGCCCGTCGTCGTCGGCGGGTCACCGCTGCGACAGCTGCTCAGCATGCACCGACCGCCTCGCGCCACCAGGGGGTGCGAGCGGCTGCGAGCGAAGCGGACGACGATCCCCGAACGGACTCGAATCAAAGCCGATAACCGGGAGACGGGCGGCGAGGACGAGGCGGAAACCGACTCGTCCTGAGGCGGTCGGGCGGGCGCAGTCGTCGTCGACGGGCGGCCGCCGGTGCAGGAGCGCCGCAGGAGGGACGCGGGGGCACTCGGCCGAGGAACCCGGCGACGATACGACCGAGTCGTCTGCAGGTCCCTGAGTCTCCCGAGTCCGACGGGGTCGATGAGCGCCAGCGAGTCCCGGGCCGGCTCATCGGATGGCGTCCGTGAGGGCGGGGTCGTCGCAGGCGCCGCCGCGGTGGGCGCGGTCGGCGCTCGCGTTCGCGCGCAGAGGCCTCCGAGCGCGGTGAGTCCGACGGCCAGGACACCGGGGGCCTGCTGAGTTCAGACCGGGAAGATGGCGGCGGTGAGGTCTCTTCGGCGCGAGATCGCAGTAGATACCGCCGTGGAGCCGTCTCCGGATCGCGCCGGCGCCGGCGCCGGTCCCGTACCCGCTCCGAGGGTGGCGACCTGCGTGACGAGGTCATGGCGCTCAAGGGTTCCACACCCGCTTGAGGCCAAGCGGCAGCGCGTCGTAGGGTCGGGCGGCCGGGCGCCGTCGGCCGATCGTGACCGAGGCCGAGTTCCTGGCCCGCCGTGAGTCCGTGGAGCGTCAGATGATCGTGCGCGAGTCAGACGGCCTCAACCAGATTGCCGTCCTGGAGGACGGGCTCTCGTGGAGCACTACGTCTCCCGGCACACCCAGACCTCCATGGTCGGCAACGTCTACGTCGGTCGGATTCAGAACGTCCTGCCTCCATGGAGGCCGCCTTCGTGGACCTGGGCAGGGACGCAACGCCGTGCTCTACGCCGGTGAGGTCAACTGGGACGCCGCCGGTATGGAGGGCCGTCCCCGCCGGATCGAAGATGCTCTCTCCAGTGGCGACACCGTCCTGGTGCAGGTCACCAAGGACCCCATCGGTCACAAGGGCGCCCGTCTCACCAGCCAGATCACTTTGGCGGGCCGTTACCTGGTCCTTGTCCCCGGGGGCACCATGACGGGGATCTCGCGCAAGTTGCCCGACACCGAGCGCAGTCGCCTGAAGAAGATTCTCAAGCGGATCGTGCCCGACTCCGCCGGAGTCATCGTGCGCACCGCCGCCGAGGGGGCCACTCAGGAGCAGCTGACCACCGATGTCGAGCGGCTCGTGGCCCAGTGGGAGACCATCGAGAAGAAGGCCTCCTCCGTCATGAAGGGCAGCGGCAGGGCCCCCGTCCTCCTCAAGGGCGAACCGAGCTCGCCGTGAGAGTCATCCGCGACGTCTTTAACGAGGACTTCCGCAAGCTCATCATCTCCGGCGACAAGGCCTGGTCGACGATCTCCCGCAGCACATCGACGAGGTCAGCCGGATCTGGCCGAGCGTCTCGAGCACCGTCGGTCCCGATGACGTCTTCGCCGCCCACCGCGTGGACGAGCAGCTCGCCAAGGGCTTGATCGCAGGTGTGGCTGCCCAGCGGCGGCACTCTGTCATCGACCGCCCAGGCGATGACCGTCATCGTCAACACCGGCTGCTTCACCGGTGCGGGCGGCCACTGGAGGACCGTCACCCGCAACAACCTCGGAGTGCCGAGGAGATCGTGCGTCAGCTGCCTGCGCGACATCGGCGGCATGGTCGTCATCGACTTCGTCGACATGGTCCTGGAGTCCAACCGGGACCCGTCCTAGCTGGCTCGTGAGTGCCTGGGACGCGACCAGACCCGTCATCAGGTCACTGAGGTCACCTCTGCTCGGCCTGGTTCAGATGACCCGCAAGCGGGTGGGGGCAGGAGCCTGGTCGAGGCCTTTCCACCACCTGCGAGCACTGCAGGGCGCCTGCGGTTTTCATCGTCCACGACGAGCCCTGCCGAGAACCAGCAGGTGGACATGTCGGCCTCGGCCTCCTGCGGCGCAGGGCGCTCGCGCGGTCGTAAGAACGCAGAGAGGCAGGCGGCCGTGGGCGGCGGTGAAGGGCGCTGCAAGAGGATGCTCAGGAGACTCGGGGGCCCAAGGCCGCCAAGGGAGGCTCCAGGGATCTGAAGGCGCGATGTCCTCGGCTCGCCCGAGTCCGGAGCCGACGACGAGGCTCGCGCCGCGGTCCGCGGTGCACTGGCCCGAGATCGCGGCCGCCGCAGAGCAGGCCCATAAGGATGTCAGGCAGGACAATCAGACGCCCCACGAGGCTCAGGGGGCCGACGGCTCGCAGGGATCGGCGAGGAACGGGCCGAGAACGCAGCCGACCTCGGCGATGACGTCGACGGGCAGAACGTCGCTCGGACCTCCGGACCGAGGACAAGGAGACCAGAACCGGAGGAAAGAAGTCTGCTGCCAAGAGGTCGTGCGGACAAGCGCCGATAAGAAGTCGGCGAAGAAATCTGTCAAGAAGTCTGCCAAGAAGTCGGCGAAGAAGACTACTAAGAAGACCGAGGAGACGCCCGAGGAGCCGGCGGGCGGGCGGCTGAAGAACCCGCCGACGGCGAGCCCGTGAGGAGAACGAGGAGAGGGCCGTCGCGAAGAGCTCCTCGCCGTCGCCGGAGAGTTCTTCAGATGGCCCGACGACCCTGCTCAGCACCTCACGGCCTTCGTGCCCAAGAACACAGGGGTAGCACGGGCCGGAGGTTAAAGTGCCGGCGACATGATCGCCTAGAGTTATCTGCCGGTGCGTCTTGCGCCATTGCCCAGGACAGGGCCTCCCGGTGAGGCTGATCGAAGCCGTACCGCGCGTGAGAGCCTTTCGAAGAATCTACAGAGATGAGCATTCGCTGGTCTACGCGATCGTCCAAAGCCGGCGGCCGTCAGGAGAAGGTTCCGTCGGCGACGTCGTGGTTGTCGACAAGCTTGCTGGTGAGATCGGCGACGAGGTCTCCCTCGCTCCCGTCATGCTGGTGGATGGCGACCAGGTGACCACCCCTGCCGCCGACCTGGCTGTCCTCCGTCACCGCTGAGATCATCGGCGACGAGAAGGGCCCCAAGATCAACATCCTCAAGTTCAAGAACAAGACCGGCTTCCGCAAGCGCCAGGGCCACCGCGCTCAGCTGACGGCCGTCAAGGTCACCGCCATCAAGTGACCGTCCCGGCGTCAGCCAGTACACGGACATCCTGAACGCACGCTCGAGAAGAAAGAAGCCTCAACCATGGCACACAAGAAGGGTCTTGGTTCCTCCCGTAACGGCCGCGACTCAACGCGCAGCGCCTCGGCGTCAAGCGCTTCGGCGGCCAGCTCGTCAAGGCCGGCGAAATCCTCGTCCGCCAGCGCGGCACCCACTTCCACCCGGCCGCAACGTCGGCCGCGGCAACGACGACACCCTGTTCGCCACCGCCGCCGGTAACGTTGAGTTCGGCACCTTCCGCGGCCGCCGGGTCGTCAACGTCGTGCTCCCCGAGGCCTGAGCCCCGGGCACACCCTACGTCATCGCGAGGGCGGACGGCACTGCGTCCGCCCTCGCCCTATCTCCGACTCACAGGAGACCCCATGCCCAGCTTCATCGATCGAGTGGTTCTCCACGTGGCCGGCGGCGACGGCGGCAACGGCTGCACGTCCGTGCACCGTGAGAAGTTCAAGCCCTGGCCGGACCCGACGGCGGCGACGGCGGTCACGGCGGCGACGTCGTCCTGGTCGTCGATCCCCGGGTGACGACTCTGCTGGAGCCACCATCGCTCCCCGCACCAGCGGGCCGGCAACGGCACCCCCGGCATGGGCGACTGGCGTCGTGGCACCGATGGCAAGGATCTCCTCCCTGCCCGTGCCTGAGGGCACCGTCGTCAAGGATGCCGACGGCCAGATCATCGCCGACCTCGTGGGCGAGGGCGCCAGCATCGTGGTCGCCGAGGGCGGCACCGGCGGGCGCGGCAACTTCTCCTGGCTCCTCCAAGCGCAAGGCCCCGGCTTCCACCTCGGCGAACCCGGCCAGGCCGGGGACGTCACCCTTAGAGCTCAAGACCATCGCCGACGTCGCCCTCGTGGGCTACCCCAGCGCCGGCAAATCCTCCCTCATCGCCGCCATGAGCGCGGCCCGCCCCAAGATCGCGGACTACCCCTTCACGACCCTCGTGCCCAACCTCAATGTCGAGGCCGGCGACGTTCGCTACACAATCGCAGACGTCCCCGGCCTCATCCCCGGCGCCTCCCAGGGCAGGACTCGGGCCTGACTTCCTGCGGCACATCGAGCGCTGCGCCGTCATCGTCCATGTCCTGGACTGCGCCACCCTCGAGCCGAACCGCGACCCCCTGTCCGACCTGGACACCATCGAGGCCGAGCTCGCCGCCTACTCCGAGCGCCTCAGGGACCAGGAGGACGATCCCTCCTCACCGGCGGATCCCCCTCATGGAGCGGCCTCGCATCGTGGTAGCTCAACAAGGTCGACGTCCCCGACGCCCGCCGAGCTCGCCGAGTTCGTGCGCGCCGATATCGAAGCCCGGGGCCTGCCTGTGCACATCGTCTCGGCGGTCGCCCACACGGGGCTGCGGCCCTCGCTCCCGCCTTGGCCGGCGAGGTTGAGCGGGCCCGCAGATGGCCCCTGCGGACGTTCGGCGTGATGGCGAGGCCGACGGAACTCGTCCGGTCATCCGCCCCGAAGCGGTCGGCGCGCGAGAAGGAGAGCGTCGCCCAGGTGCGCCTGCTGGTCCACCCCAGCGAGGGACAGGTCTACCAGGTCCGCGGCCAGCGCCCCGAGCGCTGGGTGCGCCAGACCGACTTCTCCAACGACGAGGCCGTCGGCTACCTCGCCGACCGTCTGCGCGCGGCAGGCGTTGAGGACGAGCTCGTCAAAGCCGGAGCCCACGCAGGCGACACCGTCCTCATCGGCGAGGTAGACGGGGAGTGCTGTTCACCTGGGAACCCTCGATGACCACCGGCCCCGAGCTCTTGGGAGCCCGCGGCACCGACCTGCGTCTGGAGGGCAGCCGGCGTCGGACCAACGTCGAGCGGCGCAGTCATACCACGAGATGATGGACGCCGAGGCCGCGCGCCAGCAGCTGCGCGAGGAGGCCGCCGAGGGCCTGTGGACCGATGCCGCCACCTGGCACGAGGGCGACGAGCACCGACGGGCGGGGACAGCATGAAACCACCAGCGGCTGATGGCGACAACGCCCATCGCGACGGCTTCCACTCGGGCGGGCGGCCTGATCGCTCGCCCGAGGGCGCCGCGTCGTGGTCAGGTCGGCTCCTCCTCGCTGACGCGCACCGACGGCGGGCTCGACCTCAATCGCATCGACATCCTGGCGGGCCTCATCGCCGGAATGCGGCGCGCGGTCACGACGTCGTCCTGGTCTCCTCCGCCGCTCGCCTCCCGCCACTCGGGCTGGACTGGCGCCCCGACGAGCTGCGCCTCCCTGCAGGCGGCCGCCTCAGTCGGACAGGGGCCGGCTCGCCGCCCGCTGGGAGACCGCGATGAGCGCCACGGCCTGGTGACCGCCCAGGTCCTCCTGACCGCCCACGACGTCGCCATCCGCAGCCACTACCGCACGGTGCGAGCCACCTTCGACTCCCTGCTCTCACTGGGAGCCGTCCCCATCATCAACGAGAACGACGCGGTGGCCACTAGCGAGTTTCAGCCTCGGCGACAACGACCGCCTGGCCGCCCTCGTCGCCCACCTGGTGACCGCCGACGTCCTCGTGCTACTCACCGACGTCGACGGGCTGTGGACCGCACGGCCCGGAACCCCGGCGCCCAGCCCATCCGCCACGTGCGCTCATCCGGCGACCTCGAGGGCGTCAGCGTCTCCGGGCGCGGTTCCTTCGTGGGCACCGGCGGCATGACCACCAAGCTCCAGGCCGCCACCATCGCCTGCGCCTCGGGCACCACCACCCTCATCGCCCGGGCCGACGACGCCGCCCGCCTTCTGGGCGAGGTCCGGGTCCCGGCCGACCTGGGCAGCTGGTTCGATCTCACCGGACCAGCACTGCCCAGTCGCCGGTTGTGGATGGCCCACGCCTCCCAGCCCGAGGACGCCCTCATCGATTCCGGCGCGGCCCTGGCCCTGACCGTGGGCAAGAGTCGCTCTGCTGCCCGGTCTCACGGGCGTCGACGGCGACTTCGAGTCCGGGACCGTGGTCGACGTCGTCGGCCCCGAGCGCACCCTGGCCCGCGGGATCTGCGCGCTACGCGGCCGCCGAGCTGCGCGAGGTCCCTAGCCGCCAGGCCGCAGGCGCGCCGGCGCCCGACCATGTGGCTCCCGTCGTCCATCGCGACGACCTCGCCGAGCTGCCCCGCACCGCCGGAGTCTGAGGACGCTGCCTCAAGAACAGGTGGACCCCAGCGATTCGAGGTGATCGATGGACACAATGGTGGGTGAGTTACTCGTTCCCGCAGCAACCTTCTGCACCAGCTCACCGGGCGAGGATGCATCCACCACCACTGTCCCCCTATCCCTGCGGTAGTGGTCCTCCCCGTACGCGCCCTTCCACGCCGCCCCCACGCCTTCCCCGTACTGGTGTGGAGAAGGCAGCCCTGATTCTTACGATCATCGCCCTGCCCGTGTTCTACGTCGTCACGATCGTCAGTTCCTAGTCCTCGCAAGCATGACAGGGATGCCCGGTTCTGCCGTTGGTCAGACGGTTATCGCGGTCATCGTCAACCCCATTTCCTCACCTTCTCTCGTCGGGTTGATCCAGTTGACCCGGCGTCGCCCCTCCAGTGCACGCGCTCGCTGATCGGTGTCATGGTTTCCCGATGCTCGGGCTCACGTGGCTCGCCTCCTGATTAACGACAGCTTGTCACCCGGGCCTGTGACGGCGGGTCTCAACATCGTTCTTGCTGTGCTTGTCGGTCACATGGCCTCGCGGTGACCGCAGCATCGACTCACGGCCCTCGTCCTCGACCAAAGGCAGTCACCACGGGGATCGGGTCCCTCAGTGTTTCTGGGGGTCAGCAGTGCCCTGTCCTTGGTACAGGCTCCGCTCTTCTTCATGCTCGCAAGCCGGCGCGATCCTGGAGAACATACGCGCAGTCCTGAGCTGGGACTGTGGCTGGCGTAGATCTTTCACCGACACGCAACAGCGTGTCGGGCCCCTCGCAGCAGGTCTCGCTGTGCTTATCGGCATCTCGTACTGTCGATCGCCTCGATCGTGACGGGGTGCGCAGGTCCAGTCGCACCGTATTCGTCATGGCAACGATCGGCGCCGCAGGCTTTATTCGTTGTCTCCCAGGTGGGAGTCCTTGTTCTGAGGGCCGGCGTACTCAGCTTTCTACGGCGTGCCCATGGTCGGCGGGCCCATTGGCTACGGGGTGGCTCTACTGCTGGTGGTCGCCATGGCTCTGCTCAGTCTGGCGCCATCGGTCCGTCAGTGGTTCTCCCGGCCGGAGACTCCTCCTGCTGGGGTCTCTTCTTCTATGGTGGCCCCATGAACGACGTCGACGCCCACGAGCTCGTCACTGCAACCGCCCGCTCAGCCCGTGTGGCGCAACGGAGCCTGGCCAGAGCCCCGCGCGCCGTCAGAGGACGCCGCCCTGGAGGTCATGGCCCACAGCCTCACCGAGCACACCGAGGCGATCCTCGCCGCCAATGCCGCCGACCTGGAGCGCGGACGCGAGTCCGGGATGAAGTCCGGGCTCCTGGACCGCCTCGCCCTGGACGCCGGGCGTCTGTCCGACATCGCCGGAGCTCCCTGCGGAGGTCGCTGCCTGCCCGACCCCGTCGGCCAGATCATTGACGGCTCGGTCATGCCCAACGGGCTGCGGGTGCGCCGGGTGCGGGTGCCCCTGGGTGTCGTCGGCATGATCTACGAGGCCCGCCCCAACGTCACCGTCGATACCGCCGCCCTGGCCGTCAAGTCCGGCAACGCCATCATCCTGCGCGGCGGCAGCGCAGCCCAGGACTCCAACGCCGCCATCGTGGCGGCCCTGCGCAGCGCCCTGGACGCTCAGGGGACTGCCTGCAGACCTCGTCACCAGCGTGGACGCCGCCGGCCGGGACGGGGCCCGCGCCCCTCATGCGGGCCCACGGCCTGGTCGACGCCCCTAGTGCCGCGCGGCGGGGCTGGTCTCATTCGCGCCGTCGTCGAGCAGTCCACCGTTCCGGTCATCGAGACCGGCTCGGGGAACCGCCATGTCTACGTCGACGCCAGCGCCGACCTCCAGGCCGCGGTCGACATCATCGTCAATGCCAAGACCCAGCGCGTCGGCGTGTGCAACGCCGCCGAGACGCTCCTGGTTCCACATCGACGTCGCCGCCGACTACCTGCCGGAGGCAGCCGCCGCCCTGTGGGACAAGGACACGGTCCTGCACGCCGATCCTGCCGCCCACCGGATCCTGACCGAGGTCGCCGGTGGTGGGCGCCAGGAGCTCCTGGTCGAGGCCACCGAGGACGATTGGGACACCGAGTACGGGTCGCTGGATCTGGCTGTGCGCGTCGTGGAGGACCCTGGAGAGGCCGTCGACCACATCCGGGCCCATACCACGGGCACACCGAGGCCGTCCTGGCCCAGGACGTGGGCGTCATCAACGACTTCATCGCGGGTATGGATTCGGCGGCCATCATGGTCAACGCCTCGACCCGTTTCACTGACGGCGGCCAACTGGGGTTGGGGGCCGAGCATCTCCACCCAGAAGCTCCACGCCCGCGGCCCCATGGGCCTGACCGAGCTGACGACGACGACCTGGATCGTTGAGGGCAACGGGCACACCCGTCCCTGACCCGCGAGCGCAGGCCCGTCCGCCTCCTGTGGATTCTGAGGCGTTTTTCGGTGCTTCTTGTGCTCTGCACCAATGTACTGACCTGTCGTTCGTGTTACGGTCGACAAAGGTCTTATTGTCCTAGTGGCTGTAGTTGCGGCCCCGGGGCCGGAGACCGGAAATACCCTAGGGAAGGGGACTCTGGATGGGAAACCTGCTGCATTGTTCTGGTCGCGGCCGCGTTGTCGCCACCGTGGTCGTGGTGGTGACATCTGGCCTTCTGCTCGGGGTCACCTGCATGGTGCTCTTCCACCCCGCCGAGTCCGTGAGCGAGCTGGCATTGTTACATCGGAACCCCGGCCACCTCACCGCAGTCCTCCACATCGGCACCGGGCCAGATCCCGAAGGCGCGGGCAGTGCCTCGCATGATCAGGGAGGCAGCGAGGCGGGTTCCTCGATCCCCTCGACGTAGGCCACCGCCAGGTGGTTGAACCCGATCCGCCCGTCGCCATCGACCACAGTCGGCGGTCGGCGCCTCGCCGTCTAGCGCACCGGCTGCGGCCGGAAAGTCCGATGACTCCCGCACCGAGATCGATGATGACGACGACAAGAGTCCCGCCAAAGATCGGGAGCGACGGAGCGTATGACGACGATCGCGACATTGACGACTGAATAGACGACCGACGTCACCGGTACTGGGTCGGTGCGCCTGGCCGGAAGGTCTGCTGCACGTCAGGTGAGCCGGTAACCCATACCGCGTACCGTCTCCACCCTGTCCCTGCCCAGCTTGTTGCGAAGGTAGGAGACGTAGACCTCCACCACGTTGGAGCCGGGATCGAAGTCCAGTCCCCACACGGCGCTCAGGAGCTGCTCGCGGCTGAGGACCTGGCCGGGGTGGCGCATGAAGGTCTCGGCGAGGGCGAACTCCCGCGCCGAGAGCTCCACCGTCCGGCCTCCAGCGTCAGGGCGCGGTGCGCAAGTCCAGGACCATGTCGCGGTGGGTCAAGCGCATCTGGTCAGCCCCGGCGGCTTCCGGACGCAGCCGCACCCGGATACGGGCCAGGAGTTCCTCGAAGGAGAAGGGCTTGGGCATGTAGTCGTCGGCGCCACCCTCGAGTCCGGCGACGCGGTCGGCCACCGAGGACCGGGCCGTGAGCATAATGACCGGTGCCGTCACCCCCTGACCGCGCAGCCGCTGGAGCACCTCGAAACCGTCGATGTCGGGTAGGCCCACGTCCAGGATGATGAGGTCGAAGTTCGTCTGGAGCGCGAGCTCCACGGCCTCCAGGCCGGTGGAGGTGGTGTGCGGGGCGAAACCGGCCGCTTTGAGGGCCCTTGGTGAGGAACGCGACGATGCGGGACTCGTCCTCAACGATGAGGATGCTGCTCATGGTGAGTCACTCCTTGGACGCTGTCGGGGACTGTTCAGGGATGAGGCACCGACGTCTCCGAGGCCGATGTCTCGGAAGAGGACGGTGCAGGGGACGTCTCCAGAGGGATCGCCATGGTGAACACCGATCCCTGGCCCACCTGGGAGCGTATGTCCAATCGTCCTCCGTGCGCTGCGACGATCGTCTCCACGATACTCAGTCCCAGTCCTGTTCCCGAGGCCATCTCCTGAGCGCCCGGCGGTGCGTTTGAACCGTTGGCGCACCACTCGATCTCCTCGGCGGCGATCCCGATGCCCTCGTCGCCCGCCCACATCCGCAGGCGTCCGTCCGTCACTGCCGAGCCCAGGCGGACGGTGCTGCAGTGCTCGGAGTACTTCACGGCATTGGCCACCAGCTGGAGCCAGGCCTGGGTGATTCGGGTGGGGTCGATCATGGCCTGGGTGAAGGCCGCCGATTCCAGCTGCCAGCGGCGCTCGCCCAGGGCGAGGGACGTCGAAGACCAGCTCGGTGAGCTCGGCGACGTCGGTGTCCACCGGGCGATGAAGTCGCTCTGGAGCTCTTAGCCAGCAGGATCAGATCATCGATGAGCACTCCCATCCGGTCGAGCTCGTCAATGCCAGCAGCTGGGTCTGGCGCACGTCCCGGGGTCAGCGTCGGTGAGCTCAAGTGCCCGCGGACCACGGCGATGGGGCGTACGCAGCTCGTGGCCGACGTCGTCGAGCAGGTTGCGCTGGCCTCACCGCGGTCTGGACCCGGTCCAGCATCCGGTTGACGGCTGCGGCCAGGGCGGTCAGGTCGTCTCGGCCCTCTGACCGGGAACCGGGTGGTCAGGTCCTCCTCGCCGATGGATTCGGTGGCGCGCCGCAGCTGCTCGATGGGGACGCAGGAGCCGCTCGACGCCGAACCAGGCCAGCCGGTCACCAGGGCGACGGTGAAGACGGCCCCGCGGCGTAGAGAGGCCATGGTGCGCTGGAAGCTGGGACTCGGCGACCTTGAGTGTCGATGACATGCACGAGCGCCCCGTGCTGGAGCCGCCCTGGACCGGGACGAGTGAGACCCGGTAGTCTCGATGAGGGGTGCGTACCGTCTCGATGACCGACTCCGAGCGCGGCGGCCTGGGAGGTCACCCGCTTGAGCAGGTCCGTGTCCTCCTCCGGGCGGAAGGAGACGTTGTCGGAGGAGCCCAGGCTCAGCTCCGTGTTGGGCTGGTCCCACGAATCCGAGCTCGGCCTCACCGGGTCCCTCCGCGGTGCGCTGGATGGCGGACGCGGAGCACCGCCGGACGTCCTCCAGCGGGTTGGCCGCTGGAAGGGATCCGTATCCGTCCGCAGCCAGCTCGCGGATCCGGTCTCGACTGTGCTCGAGTCGATTCGTGGCGTCGGCCGACACGCTGGTGTGCCCCAGCGCCCACACGATCGCCCGCAGGTGATGCAGCGCGACGCCTGCCACCAGCACGATCGCCCACATGACGCGGGTACCGATGGTGATGGTACGGGTGGGCATGAGGAGGTCACGTCGTCATTGTGCCCGGACTCACCGGCTCCGTCCGGCGAGTCCGGGCTCGGGCGGAACCACCAGCGGTAGTGCTCAGCGTCCCACCTGCGTAGGTCCACCCGGCCTGGCGCCCAGGCCGCCGGGTCCAGGGCGTTGCGTCCGTCGATGATGACGCGAGTCGGCGACGCCCGGTGGCGGCGTCGGCGGGGTCGAGGGTCACGAACTGGTCCCACTCGGTCAGCAGCAGCACGAGCTCAGCGCCCTTGAGCGCGTGCACGGGGTCCTCCTCCACTGTGAGATGGGGGTGGGACCGGGATGACGACGGGCAGGGGCCTGCGGGTCGCAGACGGTGACCTCCGCCCCGGGTCGGCCAGGCGCGAGGCGACGTCCAGGCGGGGAGTCGCGCACGTCGTCGCTCAGGGGCTTGAAGGCGGCTCCCGAGGACGGTGATCGCCTTGCGGAGAGTCGCCTCCCACGTGGGCTGCGGGCCTGCTCGACAATCCGGTCGCGCTGCTCGCGGTTGATGGAGTCGACCCGTCCCAGCAGATCCGCCAGGTGCGCGGCCCCGTGCAGGTCGGCGCTGGCGCGCAGCGCCCGGATGTCCTTGGGCAGGCAGCCTCCGCCGAACCCAACTCCGGCCTGGAGGAAGCGCCTGCCGATGCGCGGGTCGTGACCGATGGCATCGGCCAGGACGCAGTCACGTCGGCGCCGGCCGTGTCGCATGGGTGGGCCATGGCGTTGATGAAACTGATCTTGGTGGCCAGGAAGGAGTTCGCTGCGGTCTTGACCAGTTCGGCGGTGGGGTAGTCGGTGACGATCAGAGGGATCCCCTCCTCCAGTAAGGGCTGGTAGACGGCGTCGAGAGCGGCCTGGGCCTCCTGGGCGTCGCGGGAGTCGGCGGGCATCCCGTAGACGATGCGGTCGGGGTGGAGGGTGTCGGCCACGGCGAAGCCCTCGCGCAGGAACTCGGGGTTCCACAGCACTAGGGCGCGGCCGGCCAGGCGCTCAGCCACCTGCTGGGCGGTGCCGACCGGGACGGTCGACTTGCCCACCACGAGGCTGCGCCCGCCCTCGGGCAGGGCGTCATGGAGCATGTCGACCCGCTCCGCAACTGGCTCAGATCCGCCTCACCGCCGGTGGCGGACTGCGGGGTGCCCACAGCGATGAAGTGGACATCGGCCTCGACCAGCTCCGCCGCCGTTGGCGCAGAGGTGAAGCGCAGGTCACCCTGCTGGGCGCCGGTGACCAGCAGCTCGGGCAGGCCCGGCTCGTGAAGGGGCGCGGCCCTGAGAGGGCCTCGACCTGCTCGGTCCCGGGTGTCGATTCCAGGACGTGGTGTCCCAGGTGGGCCATGGCGGCGGCGTGGACGGCACCGAGATATCCGCAGCCGATGACGGTGAGCTGAGCAGGGGTCATGAGTTGTTCAATCGTCGCTGAGGTTGAGGGGGGCGAAAGGCGAGGCGTGCCCCAGGCAGTGACGTACCCAGGCGGGCAGCCACTGGTGGGCAGCGGGTCGGAAGGCGTGGACGAAGACGAGTCGCAGCGCCGAAGAGCGGTAGTAGGTCTCCAGACGCTCCGCCGTCGTGGGCAGCGTGCGGGCCATGTTGTCGAGCAGCCCGCGGACCTGTGCGTGGGCCTCGGGACCGAGCCGGCCCCGAAGTGCCATGAGGTCTGCATGGGCCCAGAGGTTGCCCAGGTCGAGGGCCGCCTCGGCCATGGCCGCGGTGTCCAGGTCCAGCAGGGACAGGTCGATTCCGTCCCCAGGAGCTGGCCGTCGTGGAGGTCGCGGTGGGCGATGACGCGCATCCCGTCGTCCTCCCGCAGGCTCAGGCAGGTGTCCACCACCTGCATCGTGCAGGAGAGCCGGTTGGTCGATGACGCCGTGGCGTTGGGCGGAGCGAACCATCGGCGCAGCACCTCGGCCTCCTGACGCGCGGCCCGTGGACAGGCAGGTCCGCCTCGCCGTGGGCCAGGTGGGCCCAGGAGTCCGTGAGCGCTGCCACGCGGGCAGAGCCGGCGTCGCCGAGCGCGTCGCCCAGGCTGCGGCCGGGCAACAGCTCGAGAGTCGACGACGTCGTCAATCGTCGCACGGATCCGGGGGTGCCGCAGGCCGGTGACCCTCAGCACCGAGGCGGCGCTCGTCGTGCGCTCGCACCAGGATGACGGCCCGGTGCGGCCGACGATCTTGCGAGACCCGCGATCCTCCATCACCACGGCACGGCGGCCAGCGCGGTGGACGACGAGCGCTCCGGTCAGAGTGCGCGACGGATAGAGCAGAGCCGGGTCAGTGGCATAGGGCAGCTAGGTCAGGGAGCCGCTCCGGCGGTGACGTGCCCGGCGCGCGAGACGGCCCTCGCCGTCGACGCACTCGATGCTCACGCTCGTGGAGCCCGAGCTCCCGGTGCTCGGGCCAGGGCACGGCGCAGCCCTGGATCGCGTGCAGCGTGCTCAGCACGCCGTTCACTCTCTGGTTTCTGTGTCATCTCAGTCATCTGTGTCGTAGTCGAGACTTCGCTCGTGCCCAGGCGGTCTCCTTCTCAGGTGACCGGGCGATGTTCTCAATGGCGGCCAGTTCCGCTCCGATGCGCTCACGCCAGGACGGATCGGCCCGGCGCAGAGGATCGGCCAGCCGCGCCAGGCGCGAGCGGGCGATCGCCACCCCCAGCTGTCTCGGCATCAGGGCGCCGGTCGGTGCTCGGCGTGAGCCCTTCCAGCAGGGCGCGCCCCTGGGAGGCCGGAGCCACCGCGGGTGGGAGCCCAGATCGGGCGACTGCCGGCGCTAGGCGCACCCGGTCGAAGTCGGTCAGCCAGATCCGCCCGGAGGAGCGCTCGTACAGCACCTGGTCGGGGGAGGCGTCGCCGTGGGTGAGGGACCGGCTCGCCCGACAGCCGAGCGGGCAGCATGCCGCCCACCGCCCGCACGCGGCGGGCCAGCTCCGGGGTCCAGGACATCGAGCTGACGGGCGTGAACCTCGGCCAGGGTCCCGAGGATCGGGATGCCGGTGGGGCAGCCGGTTGACGAGGTCCGGCTTCAGCGCTTCTGCGCAGGAGTGCAGCTCGGCCAGCAGCGCCCCTACGCGTCGCGTGGCATCGGCTGCGGATTCGGTTACGACCTCGGACGTGGCGTGCTCAGCGGCACTGTGCGTCGGAGAGCTCGGCCAGGTTCGTGTCGCCGCACCACCGCTGGATGCTGACGTGCCCCTCGCACCGGGCCACGGCCTCGGAGTCGAGCAGACGCGGGACCGGGAGGAACTCGGACAGGGCGCGATGGACGTCGTCGGCCGGGCTGCCGGCCTGAGCACGCATCCGCAGCACCGTGGAGCCGTCCCGCAGCACGAGACGCCGTGAGGGGTTGTAGCGTAGGACGTCCCCGGCCTCCCAGGGGTCCCCAGCACCCCTGGCGGGCGGCGTCCGCCATCGGCCCGGCCAGCTTGGGGATCGGTGTGAACCGGACCGCTCTGCAGCAGCAGGTCGCCGTCTGCGGCCCGGTGATCGGAGCCTGGTCGAGTCCCCAGGATGTGGCCAGGCGCTCGGCCTGGGCGGCCTTGAGTGCGAGACCGGCCAGAGCAGCCGCGCCCACCCGGACGTGAGCCCGGTGGAGCGCTCCGTCAAGGACACCAGGACCGAGACGTTCGGCTGATACGCAGCCGGTCTGCCCGCACAGGTTGGCCGAGGAGCTCACTGAGCCGGTCGGCATCGAGAACTGCGGAGACGGCGTCGGCTGTGGTCACTGTTGTGGTCGCTGCGGAGATCGCGGGTGGGTTCACGATCCGCTCCCCTCCAGGGCGAAGAAGTCCGACAGGTGGCTGTTCGCCCACCGGCGGAACTCGTCCGAGGTGTCCATGAGGTGCTGAGGACTCCCCTCCAGGCGGATCCGCCCGTCCTGGATCCACACCACCCGGTCGACGCGCATAGCAGCTTGCGGATCGTGGGTGACGGTCAGGGTCGTGCGTCCGGCCACCAGCCCGTCGATCGCCTCGAGCACCGCCGACGTCGAGGCCGGGGTCCAGATCCGGTGGTCGCCTCGTCCAGGATGACGATCGGCGAGTCGCGCAGCAGTGCCCGGGCGATGGCGATGCGCTGACGCTGGCCCCCGGAGAGGGTGCCGCCCCGCTCGCCCACGGCCGTGTCGTAGCCGTCGGGCATCTGGGTGATGAAGTCATGGGCGTGGGCGGCTGCGCGGCCGCCCTCGACCCTCCTCGTCGGTGGCGTCGGGCCGTCCCCAGGCGGATGTTCTCCCGGATCGTGCCGGTCAGCAGCACCGCCTCCCTGGTGCAGGGACCGAGACCTGCGAGCGCAGGAACCTCAGGTCCAGCTCGTCGAGGCTGTGCCCGTCGAGACCGACCGTGCCCGACGTCGGATCCAGGGCCCGCACCACCAGGGGACACCAGAGTGGACTTGCCTGAGCCCGACGGTCCCACGAGCGCCACGTGCTCACCGGGAACCACTGTCAGGCTCACACCGTGGAGCACCCGGCGGCCCTCGTAGGCGGCGTGCACGTGATCGAAGTGGACCATGCCGTGGACCCGATCCAGTACGACGGCGTTGCGAGGCGAGACGATCTCGGCTCGACCGCCAGCGAGGGTCGGCGACCCGCTCGCCCGATGCCGCCGCCCGGGCGATGCGGCCGGTGTGCCAGCCATGTCCCGAAGCGGCTTCATGGTGGTGCGCAGGTAGGTCGTGAAGAGCACGAGGTCTCCCGGAGACATGGCGCCGTTCAGGACCCGGATGCCCCCGCCGACCATGACCACGGCCGTGGCCACGCCGACGATGACGTCCGTGGAACGCTCCAGGCGCGCGGCGATGCGGCGTGAACGCTCCCTCGCTCAGCGAGACGGTGTTGGCGCCGTGAAAGCGCTCGTGCAGCAGGGGCTCCAGACCGTGAGCCTGGACCACCTTGATCGCGCCGAGCGCCTCCTGGGCCGTGTTGGCCAGGGTTCCCCTCCGACTTGCGGCTGCGCAGGAGGCCGCGGAGATCCGCCGAGGTTGCCGGAGGAGGCGATCGCGAAAGGCCACCACCGCCATGACCACGATCATGGCCAGCAGCGGGTCCAGGAACACCATGACCACGACCATGACCAGCAGGGTCAGGTGTTGGCGGCCATCGGCAGGCCGGCGGTGACCGCCACCTCCCTGCATGCGGTTGACGTCGGCGATGAGGGCGCTGAACGGTGTCCGCACTGCGGTTGCGGGCGTGGAACTGCTGGGAGAGTCCCCTGGACGTGGTGGAAGGCCCGGCTGCGCAGGGAGGCCGCTGTGCGCGAACCGACCAGGGCGAAGGCCACGGTGGCCAGGTAGTTGCACCCCGCCCGGCCGGCCACGAGCACCAGGAGGACAACGCCCAGCCCCACCAGGGAGGAGATCGTGGCGGGTGCGCTGCCCGTGTGCCGGCCGCAGAGGCCACCAGCGAGTCGATGACGACCTTCAGGGGCCAGGGCTCCAGCACCCGGAAGGCCACTTCCGCCAAGCACCACCGTGCCCCCGGCCATGAGACGCCACTGCGGCGCGGCATCGGGCCCCACCAGGCGCAGGGTCTGGCGCATGGGGGAGCGGTGCGCCTGGGCCGCGTGCCGAAGCACAGGCACACCCATCACCGCTCACCACCCTGAGCGAGGCCTGCCAGCTCCAGGATCCGGGCGACGGTCCGACGCCAGGAGTGGCGCTGCTCGGCCAGAAGGCGCCCGCTGCGGCCCATGCGGGCGCGCCGGTCCGGGCATGCCGCCAGATCATCCAGGGCCGCGGCCAGCTCGTGGGGTCCGAGGGGCTACGAGCACACCGTGCCGGCCAGAGCCGTCCTCAAGCAGCTGGGGACTCTGCCCGACGTCGGAGGCCACGACCGCGAGCCCCGCGGCCAGGTACTCCAGAACCTTCATGGGGGAGAAGTACTGCTGCTCGCCCCCACCCAGGTCGGGTGAGGGGCCACTCCGATCGCCGAGCCCGCCAGGTGGGCGGGAATGTCCTGCGGCGCGACCGCCCCACGGAAGTCCACCTCCACCCCCAGGCGTCCGGCCTGGGGCAGCGCAGCGAGTCCATCTCAGGGCCGTCCCCGATGATCCGCAGGCTCCAGCTCTGGCGCGCCAGGGCCGCCGCCGTGATGAGGTCGGCCACCCCGTGCCAGGGCTTGAGGGTCCCCACGAAGGTGACGACCACCCGGTCCGGGTCCTCCGGCTGGGGCTGGATACGGCGCACGCTCACACCGTTGGGGAACCGTATGGATCCGGCTCACGACGTCGTTCGCATCCGGCGCAGATCGGCGGTGCGACGACGCACCCAGTCGGCCACCGGGTCCGAGACGCACACCGTGGCCGGGCGGCCGCCACCTGACGGTGCAGCACCTGCGCCGCGCCGGAGGCGTCCACCAGCGAGCGGGTGACGACGCTGCTCATCGATCAGCGGGGCATTGACCTCCAGGATCCCCGGCACTCCGGTGGCGGCCGTGATGTCGGCCAGTGCCGTGGAGAACAGGGGAGTATCGCTCGTAGACCAGGTCGGCGCCGTCGGCGATCACCCGGGAGACGATCCGTTCCGCGGCGTGCGCCTGCGCCTGCTCCCGCTCGGCGGGCTCGACGTCGGCCACGGCCTCCAGGTGCAGCTCGAGGTCGGTGAGGTCGTCGGGAACGTGCTTTCCGGAGCGCACGGCGTACAGGGCCACCTCATGGCCGATGGACCGCAGCTCGCGGACGACCTCCTGGATGTGCACCGAGGCGCCCTTGGTCCCGAACACCCGGGATGCCCGGGTCGCAGCAGATGTGGGCGATCCGCATCAGGCGGCTCCTTCCCTGATCGGTCAGGCTCACGGTGGGAGCGGCGGGAGCAGGGGACGGGGGCCCGACTGCCAGGCGGCCAGCACCTCAGCCTGGGCACGGGAGTCGAAGTGCTCCTCGAGTGAGCCTGCGCGCCCCACGTGACAGGAGACGGTGTCGACCTCGCCCAGCGCGATCCTGCGCAGGGGCCACCGCCAGCTCGGCAGGGGTCCCCGGGCGGCAGCAGGAGCCCGGTGACGCCGTCGCGAACCACCTCCGGCAGCCCCGAGACCGCTGTGGCCACCACCGGCGTCCCGCAGGCCATCGCCTCCAGGACCACCGTGGGCAGACCATCGATGTTGCCATCGGCCGCCTCGATGCAGGGGCGCTGCGAAGACGTCCGAGCGCGCCAACAGACCACGCACCTCCGCCTGCGTGAGCGGGCCCAGCAGACGGACCCCGGTCCGCCAGTCCCAGGCGGTCGATCTGCGCGGTCAGGCGCTCGCGCTCCTCACCGTCACCAGCCAGCTCCACCTCGACGTCGACGCCGGAGCTCACCAGGATCCGCACCGCCTCGATCAGATCCGCGAAATCCCTTCTTGGGAACCAGGCGCCCGACGGCGCACACCCGAAGCGGTCCGCTGCCTCCCGGACGCCACCGGCTGCGGAGCGCGGTAGGGAGAAGCGGTCGAGCTCGATGGCGTTGTAGCGCAGCGACACCGTGGCCCCCTGTTCCCGCTAGGGACCTTGCCCTCAGGTGCGCCTCGTTGTAGCGGCTGATGGCGATGACCCGTTGCGCGTCGGCGCAGATCCGGCGCAGCCACACGGGATCCACCGACTCGTGGAAGATGTCCTTGGCGTGGGTGGTCACGGTGCAGGGGATGCCGGTCAGGGGCCGCGGCGATCCATGCGACTCGAGCCCGCCAGGGGACGCGAAGTGCGCGTGCAGGTGCGTGATGGAGTCCCTGCGCGCCTGACGTGCCAGCTCCACGCCCTGGGCCACCTCGTCACCGGAAGGTCGGCCAGCACCGGCATGATGGCGGCGAAGCGCTCGCGGTCGTCCTGACGGGTCAGGCCGTCGGTGAGCCGGCTCCACATGTCGATGGCCCGTACCGGCCGGCCCACCCAGTTGACCCGGGCGGCCACCCGGGCGATCTCGGGGTGGAAGCGCGAGTCCGTGGTGGGGCGCAGCGCGTAGATGCTCAGGTCCTCGCCCTGGGCCTCGCGGGCCAGGATCTCGAGTGACGATGAAGGTCTCCGAGAAGCGCGGGTAGACCTTGAGGACGTATCCGATGCGGGCGCCGTTCTGATGAGTGTCCTGCTGGTTGATCGGCTGCGGGATTCATGCGGGGATCTCCATCCTGGTGAGGCTGGCGGTGTGGCTGGTGAGGGTGGCTGAGGGCGGGTGTCGAGGACGTCGTCCCGGTCGCCGAGGAGCTCGGCGGCGAGCAGGGGGACGGTTTCCAGACCGTCCAGGCGCAGACGACGTCGCCCCGCCAGCTGACTGCGAGCGCCGGCGTCCTGATCGCTCAGCAGCTCGGTGAGCCAGTCCTCGAGTGCTGCGGCACTCAGGTTCGCGACTCTCAGGAGGTCGATGGCGCCCGCATCCTTCAGAGCGGTGGCCCGGATGAGCTGCTCGAGGCGAGGCGTCTCACGGGGGACGAGGAGGCCGGGGTTTCCGAGGCGAGGATCTCGCTGACCGTGTTGTAGCCGCCCATCGAGATGACCGCTGCGGCCTGCTGGATGTGGTGGCTCATCCCGGCCAGGACCGGCGCACGATGGTGTCGGGGGCCGGCCGCCTGAGCGACCTGGTGGAACCGGGCGGCATCGAGCTGGGGGCCGGTGACCACGACGTGCCGGTACCCGTCGAGGGACACGTGCGTGGCTGCGGCGCGCAGCAGGGTGGACGCCGTCGGAGCCGCCACCGGCGGTGGTCAGGATGAAGGTTCCGGCAGCCTCGGCGTTGCCGGCCAGGGCTTCTGACGCCTCGGAGCCGTGAGTGGCTTCTGCGGCATCGCGGCCATGGGCGAGGTAACCGGTGTAGCGCATCCGCTCCTCAAGCGCCGTCGGAGCCTCGCCAGTAGCGTTCAGGGTCGTGGACCGAGGAATCTCCCGTAGACCCAGACCTCGTCAATGAGTCGGCGCAGCGTGTCGGCCTCGCCCAGCTCCTCCCACTCGCGCTGCACTGTCTCGGGCGTGTCCAGGACCTCGCGCAGGCCGAGCACCACGCGAGCGTCGGGGCTCGCCTGACGCAGACGTGCCAGGGGCTCGCGCAGCTCCTGGTGCACCCCGTAGGGGATGACGGTCGATGATGAGCAGGTCCGGGGTGAAGGTCGTCAGGACACCGGACAGCAGGGCGCTGCGGACCAGGCTCAGGTCCTCACGGGTGATACGCAGGCGCTGGGGCAGGTAGGTACCCTCGGCCTTCTTGACTCCCGGCAGCACCAGCCAGTCGAAACCCTCAGGAAGCCGGTGCTCCTGTCCCGGAGCCAGCCCGGTGATGACCAGGCCGGTGACGTCGCGGCCGGTGAGCCCCGGCAATGCCCGGGCCAGGTGATGGGCCAGAGCAAGGTTGCGGCGAAGGTGCCCCAGCCCCTTGGCGTCGTGACTGTAGAGCGCCACCCGTAGGGGAACGGTTGTCATGGATCGTCTCTTCCCTTGGTGTCAGGTCAGGGTCGTTCTGAGACGATCCTGACCGGCCAGGAGAAGACGACGATTAAGGGCGGATGAGAAAGCTCTCAGGTTTCTCGGAGATTAGACCAGCTGTACCTCGGCTGCCCGCCTGCCGCAGGGCTGCGACCTGGTCGGCGGGAGGGCGCCGTCATCGGTGATGACCAGGTCGATCTTGGATGATGGGGCAGATGAGTGCGAAGGCGGTGGTACCGAGCTTGGAGCTGTCGCGCACGACGACGACGCGATGGGCGGCACTCGACCAGGGCGGCGTGACGGCGGCCTCGCCGTCGTGCTGAGCGTAGGCGCCCCGCTCATCGATGCCCTCGACGCCCAGGAAGAGCGTGCCCACGCTGATCGAGGGCAGGATGAGCTCGGCCAGCGGGCGGTGAGCTCGAAGGACCGGGGGCCGTGCGATCCCGCCGGTGACGACGACGCGCACGCACTGGCGCACGGTCATCTCGCTGGCGATGTTGACGGCGTTGGTGACCAGGGTGACCGGCATGTCCGGGATCGGTCAGGTCCGGCAGGAGCACGACCTCACGGGCCACCTCGGTGGTCGTGGTGCCGCCGTTGAGGCCGATGGTATCGCCCGGGCTGCACCATGGCGGCCGCCGCCCCTGGCGATCCGGGCCTTCTCATCGGCCATCCTCGAGGTGCGGTAGCGCAGCGGGCGGTTCGGTGGAGGTGGGGTTGGCGATCGCGCCGCCGCGGGTGCGGGCTGATCAGCTGCTGGTCCGCCAGGTGGTCGAGATCGCGTCGCGCGGTCGCCGCCGAGACGCCCCAGACCGCGATGATGTCGTCGATATGGACACTGCCCTCGTCCATGACGATATCGAGGATGGCCGAATGGCGATCATGCCGAGACATCTCGATCCTCCTGGAGCTCGAGGGGCGGTCCGGGGCCGGGAGAGGGGGCCGGGCGGCGCTGGAGGGCGTACACGTGATTTGTGCATCAACTACTTGCCTTATCCTGGTGACCGTGCGGCGGGTAGTTCGGTGTGCTGGACGCCAGCATAGATCAGGAATGGTCCTCGTCTGCCGCTGAGAGCGACACATGGCGATACGAACCTGCTACTGTCGTCGACATCAATCACGCCAACGTGTGGGGCGGTGGCCCCGTGGCGGCATTGGGTGGTCCCTCGTCCGGTCACCGCAGGCGTCACGGGTCCGTGCACTGCTCCTCCCTGAGAACAGAGAACACATGGGACATCCCGCTGACTTATCCGAGTGCTCCTGCTCCCAAAGGGCGAGCCGTTGCGCTGGGGGTCGACGTCGGTGCCGATGGCATCACCGCTGTCGTATCCGATGGGCCGGGGGCGCGTCGTCTCGCTCCCTGGAACGCGGTCTACCGGAGGACTGCCGCTCGGATGGTCGCCGGCTGGCGGAGGAGATCGGCGGGGCCGATCGCCTCTTTATGCGCACAAGTGCTGCTGACGAGCTCGCCGACGAGGGGAAGGACCGGACCGCGCAGGCGCCCGCGCTCTGATCGTCGGGGTCTGCGTGCCGGGTGTCGTCGATGAGGACAGGGCGACAGATCTGCTCGCAGTGCCGCCCTGGGGCTGCAGGACGTCCGCTGGCGAGCCATGGTCAGTCGGTCTCCTGCCGGTGCACGGCTGGAGTCCGACAAGGTGTTGCTCTATCAGGATGCTCGTTGCGGTGCCTGGGCCGAGAGCCGGTGCAGGTGGGAGCGAGCTGCCTCTACCTGTCCATCGGTAAAGAGCATCGCCTCCGCCGTTCTGCTCGATGGCGTCCCCGGCGCTCGGCGGTGGTTCCGGGCCGGCCAGGTCGGGTCGGGTCCTGGTCTCCGATCCCGACTGGAGCGGCGAGAGGGCCCGATTGGAGGATGTCGCCTCGGTTGACGCGATGGTGGGGCGTTACACGGCGGGCATCGTCGATGACTCTGCGGCCTCTTTGAACAGCTCCGATCGACTTCTCCACCGGAGCGCACAGGCTTCTCCGCCTCGGGGCTCGAGTCGCTCCTCAGCGCGATGCGGTCCGGGGACCGGGAGGCGCGCCGCGTCTGGGATACGGGCCTGGACGCCTATGGCCGATCTCATCGCCCGTGGTGCCGGTCTGCTCGGTCCGCTCGACGTCGTCGTGAGCTCAGAACTGACTCGGGCGGGGAGGCCGTCTTCCTGGAGCCATTGCGCGGGCGGGTGGCCGACCTCATGGCCGGCCTGTCGGCGCCAGAGTCTTCTGCGGCTCGGCTCGGGAAAGACAGGGCTCTGCGCTGGGCGCTTCCGGGCGAGCTCTGGAGGACTGGCAGGGTAACCTGGTAATATTCTGGGTGTTACCTTGATGTCTCTGCGCCGTTGGCTGACAACTCGCTTATGGCGTTGCGGAGACCCACAATGGGTGCAGGCCGTGGCAGTATGTTCGCCAACTGCAGTCGTCCGTACCGGTTGAGGAGAACCAGCGTGTCCCCCAGGAGAGAAGCGAGGCGCAGCGCGTGACCCAGTCTGCTCGTCCGCTTCGCATCGGCATCATGGGTGGAACCTTTGATCCGATCCACCACGGGCACCTCGTTGCGGCCAGTGAGGTTCAGGACGTCTTCGCCCTCGACGAGGTCATCTTCGTACCCACTTGGGCGCAACCCTTCAAGAAGGAGCGCAGGGTCTCTCCGGCAGAGCACCGTTACCTCATGACGGTTATTGCAACGGCCTCCAATCCGAGGTTCACGGTCTCCCGGGTCGACATCGACCGGGGAGGTACGACGTACACGATCGACACCCTTCATGACATCGCGGCCGAGTATCCGGGCGCGGAGCTGTACTTCATCACCGGTGCGGACGCCCTGGCACAGATCCTCACCTGGAAGGACAGTGAGGAGATCTTCGACCTGGCTCATCTGGTAGGGGTCACGCGCCCCGGGCACGTTCTGAATGACTCGGGGGTGCCCCATGACCGGATCTCACTGGTGGAGGTGCCGGCCATGGCGATTTCATCGACGGATTGCCGCCAGCGAGTCGGGCAAGGAGCTCCGGTGTGGTACCTCGTTCCCGATGGTGTCGTGCAGTACATACGCAAGTACGGGCTTTATCGTATGGCCTTGCGGTCGGCGTCGGCGACGTCGATGACGGCGAGTGGCCCGCGAGCAGTCCCTGAGGAAGGAGAACGACGGTGAGCACTGAGCAGACCGGCGTCAATGCCCCCACGTCCGAGGAGCCGACGCAGGATGAGCACGCTCCGCGCGGCAGTCGTCGTGCGATCCGGCAGGCGGAGCGCGCCGCCGGCGGGAGGCCATCCTGACCGGGCGGCAGCCGCTCCTGACCCGACGCGAGATGAGACGCCTGCGCGAGGAGGCCAAGGCCCTCAGAGCGGCAGTCGAGGCCGGCGAGATCACCCAGAGCAGGCCCAGGCTCTCCAGGATCCCTCTTGCCGACCCCGCATCGGTCGCCCCCGTTCCTCCGCCCAGTCGGGTGCCGATGCCGAGACCGGCCTGGAAGAATCGGCCGAGTTCCCCGCCGTGGACGATGACGGGGCCGCCTACCTCGACCAGGGTGGGCAGAACCCGCCTCTCAACCTGTCCGTTCCCGAGGGCCCGTCCGCGTCCGCTCCGAGCTGGCGCTCGCTGTCGGCGGCTGAGGCCGTGGCGATCTCCGAGATCGAGACGGGTCTCATGGAGGCGGTCGACCTGCCGGTAGCGACCCTGGACTACGACGCCCACTGGGCCCGCGGACGCCGACTCCGAGCCGGCGCCGGTACCCACTCGCTTCTCGCTCAAGGAGCGCCTTGAGGGCGGTCCCGTCTCTGAGACCGGGCCAGACAGGAGGCCCTTGAGCTCCCAGGCCCCTGTCGAAGAGTGCCGGACGCCGAGGAGCTCGCGACCGGCCCCTACGACTATCGGGAGGGCTTCGCTCCGACGACTCAGGACGATGGGGCGGCTTCCTCCCAGCCCTCCTCGCAGTCGGCGGAGGCCGTCCCCTGCCGTCTCCACCTCGGCTTCCGGCGCTGCCGACTTCGCTGCCTTCGGTCAGGGCCGGAGGCACGCAGTCCACCGAGTCCGCCCGCAGCGGCCTGAGCGCAGGGTCGGCTTCCTCGACCGGCTCAGTGCGACGTCCCGATTGTGCGCATTCCCGCTGCTGCGCGAGGGTGCGTACCGTCAACGTCTCCACGGGCGAGCTCAGCTCGATCCAGCCCGTGGACAGTTCCTCGTCCGCCCAGGACGCGGCGGATGTTCAGGAGACCTACGGCATCGCGCCCATCGAGGAGCCGATGGCGCAGGAGAGCGTCGCGGTCGACGTCGATGCGCAGACCACGATGCCCTCAGCGCAGCCGCAGCAGGGATGCCGAGTTCGGTACGGTCGGTACTCCGCAGTGGAAGTCGCTGCACCAGTCCTCTCAGGCGGACAGCTTCCAGGAGACGATCGTGACCGGGGTGGCTGCAACCTCCGATGTCGCGTCCTCGGAAGCGGTCAGCCCCTAGCCTTCTACTCCGACGAGGGCCGAGAACAGCAACGGCCCGATCGGTGGCTCGGAGTGGGACTCCGGTGGCGGCGCCTGTTGCCGAGGGTCCCGAGCCGTACCTTGCTCCCGTCAACGAGGTGACCGGTCGGGTGCCTCCCCGGACCACGTCCTGCCGGTGGAGCGGCCCGGCTCCTCCTCCCGCACCGGCAAGATACTCATGGCCGCGCTCATCGTCGTTGTCGTGCTGCTCATCATCCTGGTCATCGTCTGGCTGTTCGTCAGCGGCAGGCATCGGCGCCAGTTCCAGTGCGCAGAGCGCCGCCATCGGGGCGGGGGTGGATTCGGCAGCTCGTATGACGGGGCGGCGCAGGTACAGTCTCCGCTGCCGCATGATGCTTGACCGACCGCCCCGAGGAGATCCGTGCCCGCTACCGAACACGCCGCCGACCTGACTCTAGCCGCTGCTCGCGCTGCGGCAGATAAGAAGGCTGCGCACCTCGCGGCCATCGACGTCTCCGAGCGACTCGGCCTGACCGATGTCTTCCTGCTGGCCTCCGGCTCGAACGACCGTCACGTCCACGCCATCGTCGACGCGGTCGACGAGGCCATGCAGCGCGCCGGGGCCAAGCGTCGGACTCGGGAGGGTTTCGCCGATGCCCACTGGGTACTCGTGGACTACGGTGATGTCGTCGTCCATGTTCTGCAGAACGAGGACCGGGAGTTCTACTCGCTGGAGCGCCTGTGGAAGGACTGCCCCGTCATCGAGCTGCCGGAGGACCTGACAGCACCGGATCGTCGGGTCGACGACGAGGAAGGCGGCGGAAGGGCGCCGTCTCATGACCGACCTCATCCTGTGGCGACATGGTCAGACCGACTACAACCTTCAGGGACGCATCCAGGGGCGGGTCGATATCCCCTCAACGGCACCGGCCGTGAGCAGGCCCGCGCGCAGCCGACAGCATCGCGGTGCTTAAGCCCACGCGATCGTCTCCTCGCCACTGGTGCGGGCACGGGCCACCGCCGAGACGCTGGCGTCGCTGATCGGGCAGAGTGTTGAGGTCGATTCTGCCCTGGCGGAGAAGTCCTTCGGCGACTGGGGAGGGACTCAAAGCGGACGACATTAAGGCGCAGTGGCCTGAGCACTACGCCACCTGGCGCGCCGGTGGCGATCTTCCCCAGTTCCGGGATCGAGGGGCGTCGCGAGACCGCCGAGCGAGTGGGCGAGGCACTCAAGGCCTTCGTCGCAGGGGGCCGGCGAGGATGACGTCGTCGTAGCAGTCTCCCACGGAGCAGCCACCAATTTGGGGCGACCCTATCTGCTGGGCATGGACCCTCAGCAGTGGTTCGGCCTGCGCGGCATGAGCAACTGCTGCTATGCGCTCATGCGCACCAACAGACGGCCTCCGGGCTGGTCCGTGGTGTCTTGGAATGCTGGTCCCCCGGTGGACCCGAGCCCATTGGGCAGGATTCTGGGCTAATCGGGTGAGGTAGTACACGCGCCACGGTTGCTCTCGGCGGTGCCGGTATCCATACAGTTGTCCGCGTCGCCGCACGCGAGCGACGTCCGAACGGGGCTATGGCGCAGTTGGTAGCGCGCTTCCATGGCATGGAAGAGGTCGGGGTTCGAATCTCTAGCTCCACGAACCGCTCGGACTCTTCTCCGGGTGGGAGCACCCATCACCGGGGCTATGGCGCAGTTGGTAGCGCGCTTCCATGGCATGGAAGAGGTCGGGGGTTCGAACTCCCCTAGCTCCACAAGTCTTCAGCAACAGGCCCCGCCGTCAGGCGAGGGCCGTTTTGTTTCTCTGCTCGCCGGCGTGTGCGGCACAATGCGGGATATGGCTATCGCTGTGCTGGTCAAGGCCCTAGGGGGCCTTCTTCGCGATCATGAACCCCTTTCGTCAACCTGCCCCTGTTCCTGAGTCTCACCCAGGACCAGGATGCCGCGACCCAGCGGCGTACAGCGGTTCGTCACAACGATCTCCTCCACCGTCATGTGTGCCGTTGTCCTGCTCCTCGGCGCGACAATCCTGAGATTCTTCGACATCGGCGTCGACGACTTCCGGATCGCAGGCGGAATCGTCCTGCTCATCATCTCCCCTGTCCATGCTCAACGGCAGTGGATCCAGCGCCCACGAGGGAGCGCGCAGGAGAAGGAGCAGCACGACGTTGCCGGTGACGGGAAACGACGTCGCCTTCTACCCCATGACCTTTCCCATCCTCGTGGGGCCGGGAACGATCGCGACCATCATCGTCATCCAGTCCCAGGCTCAGGGGGCTGGGCTGGGCATGCGGCGGTTGCGGCTGCGCTGGCAGCCGTCCTCGTGACGCTCGGGATCGTTCTCTACTTCTCCCAGCCAGCATCGGTGCGCGTCTGTCCATGACGATGCGTACCATCATGACCCGTCTCATGGGCATGATCCTGGCCTCGATCGCGGTACAGATGATCGTCGTCGGGATCCAGCACCTCTTCCCCGGGCTGGCTCGCTGAGACGCGCTCCACGTGTGGGTTTCCCCGAGGAACTGGCTCCTCGGGGAGCTCTGAGGGTAGCCTCACCTTCCAGATGTTGCCGGGGGCGCCCCGCTCCCACGTGCAGCAACACGCAGGAAGGTAAGCGTGTGACGTCCGTTCAGGTTCCCGACATCATGCAGCGCGCCAGGCGCATGGCCAGGCGTCTCCCTGACCGGCAGTGGAAGCGCCGCGGTGACGGCCCTACCGCATCGACCCCTCCGCGCCCGCCGCCTTCGTCGCTCACGCTATGCGGGCCGACGGCCGGATCCTCGTGGCGGCCTGCCCGCCGGAAGGTACTCCGCTGGCCATCGCTCCCGACGACGTCGCCGTCGATGTCCGGCTCGACGTCACTCTCGATGCCGCCGAGCCCGGTGTTCGTATCACGGCCGCCACGGCCCACCTGCTGGGCAACCTGACCTGGGTCAATGGCGAGGACCGTGCCCTCGTCCTGTCCTCCTCGCGGACTCCCCGCCCTGCCACTGCGCCATCGTCGGCGAGGATCCCGCTCGAGCGGGTCCGAGAGATCGCCTCGGGTCCCGGAGGGCGTCTGGGCGTCGTCGCCTGCGAACGCGTCATGCTCCACTGCGTCTCCGGTGTCTCCAGCCACGACATTGAGGAGATCTCGACATCGCCTCCGCTGATGCCGGAGCCGTGCCATCCGCCTCTTGGAGCCCCCAGGAGGTCGTGGATGCCCATGAGGGCCGTCAGCGCGGTCGGCCAGTTGGGGCCTGCGCGCCGTCTGCGAGGCCGTGCGAGAAGGGGCAGATGGCCGGGTGGACCTGCTCCTCCCGCCCCGCTGTCGGCGTATGCCCTACGCTGTGGGACTGACCCTGTGCGTCGACGTCGACGCTCACGGGGTGACACTCATGTCCATTACCGGGGAAGAGGTCTCCACACTGGTGGTCTCTTCCCGGATGCCCTGGCTAGTGCCTCCTAGAGGTTGGGCCGGTCCTCGAAGGGCTGGCCTCCCAGGCTCTCCTGCAGCGCCTGGCCCGTCCCTGAGTGGCCTACCTCGGTTGCGGTTCTGAACGTTCCGGACACAGAGACTGGAATCGGGGGATACCACCGTGCGGTGGTATCCCCCGTTCGGCCCCCAGCCGCTCGAGCTGGAGAGCCTTCCGGTCAGCGAACTTCGTAGGGTCTTGCAGGAGGCGGTGTCGCCGCCGACGGTCACGGCCTCGGCCGTGCACATGAGGTCCTTGTTGTGGACGCACTCGAGGGCGCTGGCAGGCGCCCACCCGCCCCTCGGCCACGGGCAGGCCGCCGCGGCATCGAGGCTGATGAAAGTGTCGCAGGCCGGTGCGCCGTTGTCGCCGCCAACGGTGATGGCGAAAGCGGTACAGCCTCCGTTGTTGAAAGCGCAGGAGGTGGTGGTGCAGGAGGTGATCTTGGTGACGGACATGATGCTATTCCTTTCGAGCGGATGTGCGCTGCGGACATGAATAACGTAAATCCGTTCCCGCGCCCCGGCAACGAAGGGCAGCCTGGCCTGCTTTGGCTTCGCGTCCATGAACGTTGGGAATTCCAACGTTTTGGTGGTTCTCATCGGGCTGTTTCCGTCAGTGATGGGAGCTTGAAAAATATGGGGTTGTGTGCCGTTAATTTTCGTTATTCCTCGCAGGTAAGGCACTCCTGAACCGGTGTGGTCAGGAATTCACCTACGCATGGAGGGTTCCATTCATGGGGTGAAGGCATGGTGCGCGAACCGTGCCCGGTGAAGGGGCATCTGCGCTCCCTGAGCCGTCCAGGGGCTCCGAGTGTCCCGTGGTCGGCGTGTGGATCAGCTGTGGGCGGCCGCCACGGCCAGGCGCAGGAGTCGGCGAAAGCGCGTCTCGCGCTCGGCGGCACTCATGTCGCCGGAGTGATCCAGCAGATGGTCGGAGACTGTCAGAACCGCCAGCGCCTGCTTGCCGTACTCGGCGGCGACGCCGTAGAGGGCGGCCGCCTCCATCTCCACGCCCAAGACTCCGTAGGCGGCCAGTGCCTCGGTCTGGCCCCTTGGGGGGTGAAGTAGAAGTGGTCGCGCGAGATGACCGTGCCCAGATGAACCGTTCCGTCCACGCCGGCCTGGGGGTCAGTGGGAGGCCTCGTAGGCGGCTCGGGCCAGATGGAAGTCGGCGACCGCGGAGAAGTTGATCCCCGGAATGCGCAGCTGATTCATGGAGGGAGTCCGTGGGCGCCGGTGGCCACGACGACGTCACCGACCTCGACCTTAGGCGAGATAGCGCCGATGGTGCCCACACGGATGATCCGTTCCACCCTCGAACTGGCTGAACAGCTCGGTGGCGTAGATCGTGAAGGAGGGCTGGCCCATGCCTGAGCCCATGACGCTCAGCGGCTTGCCGTTGACGGTTCCGGTGAAGCCCAGCATCCCGCGCACGTCGGTGATCATGCGGGCGTCAGCCATGAGTATCTCGGCAATGCGCTGGGCGCGCCTGGGGTCGCCGGGCATGAGGACTGCGGGGCGAAGTCACCTGGAGCTGCGGCGATGTGCGGGGTGGCCATGGGATTCCTCTCGAAAGGAGTGCTGAGTGCCGGGTGGAATTGCTTTCAGTGTGGCATAGATCGCGTGAGAAAGGGTGGAAGGTGGCTTCGCACATGCAGTCCACATGCTGGACATCGAGCGACGCATCGTGGTCGCTAGAGCTAGCGTCCAACGACAAAAGAGCCTGCGACCATTCCGCAGGAGAAGGCGGCCGTCCGGGTCGCCTTCGTTCGTGAGATCACGGAAGGTTACTCATGACCCCAGGACAGGGAGAGCGAGTCTCTTCAAGCGCCCCCGCGTGAGCAGTGGAGCGGTCAGCCTCGGCTTCCTCATGGCGGCCATCGGCTCGGCGATCGGGCTGGGCAACATTTGGCGCTTCCTCGGCGTGGCCTACGCCAACGGTGGTGGTGCTTTCATCGTCCCCTACGTCATTGCGTTGTTGGCGGCGGGACCGCTGATTCTCTTCCTCGATTATGCCCTGGGACACCGTTTCCGCGGCTCGCCGCCGGCGGTGTTCCGGCGCATGTCCACCAAGCTGGAGTGGCTGGGCTGGTTCCAGGTCTTCATCTGCTTCGTCATCATGACCTACTACGCGGTGGTGGTGGCCTGGTCCCTGCGCTACATGTTCTTCTCCTTCACCATCGCCTGGGGCGATGACGCGGGAGCCTTCTTCATGCACTACATCGGTGCCGACCAGCTCGAGACCGAGGTCAGCTACTCGCCGGCCGTCATCGCGGGCGTGGCCGTTCCGCTGCTGTTCGTGTGGGCCTTCGGCCTGGTGGTGACCGCACTGGGCGTTAGTGGCGGTGTGGAGAAGGCCAACAAGGTCTTCCTACCGCTGCTCGTGCTCATGTTTGCCGCCCTCGTGGTGCGGGCCCTCATGCTTCCCGGCGCGGGGGAGGGACTCAAGCCCTGTTCACCCCCAAGTGGTCCGCCCTGCTGGACTACAAGGTGTGGATGGCGGCACTCGGCCAGATCTTCTTCTCCCTGTCCGTGGGCTTCGCATCATGCTCACCTACGCCTCCTACCTCCAGCGCCGCCGCTCCAACCTGGTGGGGCACCGGCCTCGTGGCCGGGCTTCGCCAACTCCTCCCTTCGAGCTGTTCGCCGGCATCGGAGTCTTCGCCACCCTCGGCTTCATGGCGCACAACCCAGGGCGTCGGTTTGAGCGATATGGAAGATCACCGGACCCTCCCTGTCCTTTCATTACCTTTCCCCACGGTCATCGCCCAGATGCCCGGTGGCGCGTTGTTCGGAGTGCTCTTCTTCGCATCCTTCGCCATGGCGGGACTGACCTCCTTCATCTCCATCATCCAGGTGGTGGCCGCTGGCGTGGGGAGAAAGCTCGGTCTGGCTCCCAAACCTGCCTCGCTCGTCGTCGGCATTCCGGCCGCCGTCCTGTCCTTCGTCCTATTCGCCACCAGTTCTGGCCTGCCGGATCTCGACGTCGTCGACGCCTTCATCAACAACATCGGTGTGGTCGCCTCGGCCATCATCATGTGCGTGGCGGTGGTCTGGGGTCTGCGCCGCACTAGGCTGCTTCAGGATCATCTCAACGCCGTCTCCGAGTCGCGGATGATCGGTCTGTGGTGGCGCGTCCTGGTCGGCGTGGTCGTCCCCTGTCCTGCTGGGCTACATGTTCCTCCAGACCCTGTGGACCTATTTATCCGAGGGCTACGAGACCTACTCGAACGGCTTCGTCGTGGTCTTCGGCTGGGGGATGCTCCTAATGGTGGCCCTGTGCACTGCCATCATGACCCTCATCCCCTGGAAGACTCCGGTGGATGAGTTCGAGCCCCTCGAGCTTGAGACCGATTCCGGAGGAGGGCTGAGATGACTGGAGTCGCTGTACTCATCATGCTTCTTGCCATCGTCATTATCTGGGGGCGGCTTGGCGGTGTCCATCACCGCGCTCATCTCCCGCGGACGCCGGGAGGATCGTGATGCCCTGGGCGGAGGCCTCGGCGCGCGCGCGTGAGCACATGCTCCACCCCGAGAAGGTTGACTGATCCGTCCCGCCCACTGCTGTGAGAGAGACCGACTCCACCACCCGTCTGGAGCCCGGTTCGGCCGGTTTCCAGGCGGGTGGGGTCACAACACGCCCATGACTCAGACTGATGTGAGCCCGCAGGAGCTGCCCCGTCTGGTGGCCTTCGACCTCGATGACACGCTGGCGCCCTCGAAGTCGGCCATGCCGCCGGCGATGGCGACGGCACTGAGGCGGCTGCTCGATGTGGTCCCCGTCTGCATCATCTCCGGAGGACAGGTGGGGCAGTTCCGCGATCAGGTCCTGGCCCGTCTCGGACGCCGACGCCGACGAGCTCTCCCGGCTCCACCTCATGCCCACCTGCGGGTACGCGGTACTACACCACGACTCCTCCCAGTCCGCCCGGGGCGGTGATGCCTGGAAAGTTGGTTTACGCCAACGACCTCACGCCCGAGCAGATCCGTACCGGCTTCGAGATCGTCGAGGCCCAGGCGCGCCGTCTCGGCCTGTGGGAGGAACGGACCTGGGGGGAGATCCTGGAGGACCGAGGCAGCCAGATCACCTTCTCGGCCCTCGGGGCGGGACGCCCCTTGGAGGCCAAACGCGCCTGGGACCCCACGGGGCAGAAGAAGGCCGCCCTGCGCGACGCCGTCGCCCCGCTCTCCTGCCGGAGCTGGAGGTCCGCTCTGGCGGCTCCACGAGCGTCGACATCACCCTCAAGGGGTCGACAAGGCCTACGGCATGAGACGATTGGCCGAGGTCACCGGGATCGCGCTGGAGGAGATGCTCTTCATCGGCGACCGCCTGGACCCCGAGGGCAATGACTACCCGGTCAAGGCCCTCGGGCGTTCCCTGCCAGGCCGTGGGCGGATGGCAGGACACCGTCACCCTACGTCACCGCACTGGCGGGTCTCATCGCCTCCCAGGAGCACAACGGTGAGGACCACGCCACCCAGGGTTTCTCTGGGCGCCCGTATCTGAGGTGGGCCGTGGCACGTACTGAGCACGGATGCCGGCACCGAAGCGGATACCAGCGTCGATACTGGCACTGTCGGTCGCGCCGCCGACCTGTGGACCGGTGCGCTGACAGCCGCCCGTCGTTGCGGCGCCCTGGTGCTCACGGTGCTGCTGTCGGCGCGGACACGGTGGAGAAGACTGGCGTTCCGGTACCCGCGCGGTGATCAGCCACGGCGGCGATGATCCTGACCTCCAGCCTGGTCTCCCTCCTCCTGGGCCTGTCCACGGCGACGGCCTCAGCGCCGGTCGGGCCCGCACGAGGCGACCTGGTCGACAACCCTCGACTCCACCGTCACGCTCGACCTCGGACCGCTGGGGACCGCTCTCGATGCAGTCGCCCGCAGGGCTCCTCGGCGTCAAGGTGGTTCTGGGAGAGATCCCGGTGACCCGGCTCCCGATGCCGCCAACGCCGCCAGCGTGGGGACAGTCGCTGTCATCCGACGCCGCCTCCCTACCTCTCGCTGATCTCCCACCCGGGCCTGACGATCCGGCAGGGACTCTACGGCCTGGCGAGCGACGCCCTGCGCCGGGCCGGGGTCATCGGACGATCTTCCTGTGCTGCGTGGCCGCATGGAGCCTGGCGCCGACCAAGCCCCTGCGCGAGACGGTCCGCGCCGGAGCCTCGCACCGCTGGGCGGCGGCCGTGGCGGTCTCGGCGGTGGTGGCTGCTGTGGCCTCCCTACTGGTCCCGGCGATGCGTACCGCCACTCTGCACGGCTCCACCCTGTCGGCGCTGGAGGGGACCCTGATGGCCCGGGCCCGCTTCTCGGGGCGAATCGCCGACATCGTCACTGCCTACGGTCCCAAGGCGCTCCTTCGTGGAGGCCAACAAAGACTTCTACGCCAAGGCAGACACCAACTACGGGCCGCCTGGAAGAGCGCCGAGCAGACCGATGGCCTGGTGGACGTCACGGCCGCCGAAGGAAAGGTGGACACCGAGGATCTCAGGCGCGGATCAAGGAGGCCTCCGCGAAGACGGTGGTGGAGGCCGAGCCCGCATCATCTGCATCACCGCAGGAGACCCGCAGTCCACTCGAGGGCGCCGCAGCCGCTGCAGCCGCCGCGACCACCGTGGCATCGTCGGCCCAGGCAACCTTCGACCACGGCTACGCCAACGACAGGAGCCCGCTCGGTTTCCGGAGCGCGGCCGCAAGACGGCCGTGCTCACCACGGATTTGCACTGCAATCTCGACGTCATCGCCTTCTCCGGGGGTTCTCGACCAGCTCTCCGACGCCGATATCCACATGGATGACGGGGATCTGACCATGACAGGCTCCGACCCGGAGCGGGTATGCGTCGATGCACTGACCCAGGCGGTCCTGAGTTCGACTGCAGGTCGCCACGGTTGGCAACCACGACTCCGATGCCACGGCCGCCCGCCTGCGCTCGAGGGATGGACCGTCACCAACGGCTCGGTCCAGAAGGTCGCCGGATCACCGTTCTGGGGACGACGACGCCGACCGCACGACGGCGGCGGGCGCAGCCGCGCAGCGGCGAGACCACCGAGCAGGTCGCCGCTCGTCTGGCCAAAGTCAGCTGCGGGCGCACGCCGGTCGACGTCATCCTCATCCATCAGCCGGCCATTTCGACCCACTGATGAACGAGGGTGCGCGCCGCTGCTCCTGGCCGGGCACGTCCACGCCGAGCGCGGCATGACGACGGCCATCAGCCCCCAGACCGGTAGACCCGTGAGCGGGATCATCTCCGGTGCCGGCAAGCGGCACCTCGCTCGGCTCGGTGACGGAGGACGCCTTCCTCCACGTCCTGTCCTTCGACTCCACCGGCGCACTTGTGTCCTGGCGTGCGGTCATCCTCCACCCCGACGCCTCGGTGACGGTGGGGCCTGGCGGCCGGTTGCGGGCATCTCCGGGCCAGGAGACGGTGACGACGGCTTCGACGCCGGATCCGTCGGCATCGGTCAGCGGAACAGACACCGGCCGAGGTGCCTGGGGAGGTACCGGCTGAGTCCGAGGAGGGAGCCGAGCCCCAGGACCAGGCCGATCTTTCGGACGGGTAGGGCGCGGGCCGCCCGTTGTGGCATACAGCTCTCACCCCTGATAGCCACATGACCCCCGAAGAACTGATGACGCACCACTGGTGAGGAGGCTGACGATGTCGCACATGCCCACAGATGCCGAGATCGATGAGATGAGCGAGGCCGAGCTCGAGGCCCTATCTCGGGTTCCGCCCCGGTCAGGAGCTCGACCGGCGCGCTCGCCGCAATACCGGTGAGGCCTCCACCGCCCGGCCCAACTGGCTGCGCCGATCAGGAGCCGAGCGGGGTTTCGGCTGGCTGCTCATCGTGTGCGGGCTCATCGGGATCGTCGCCTGCTGGGAGCTCATCAGTTCCCAGATCGACCTGCTGCGCAACTCGGATGCGCAGCTCGTCTGCGACGTCAGCCCCCTGGTGTCCTGCGGTGACTCCCTCAACGTGTGGCAGGGCAACCTCCTCGGGTGTGCCGAACTCCTTCATCGGGGCCATCGCCTTCGGCGCCCTGGCAGCGATCGGTGCGGTCTTGCTCAGTGGCGCGCGCCTGCCGCGGTGGATGTGGTGGGGGCTGAGCGCTGGCAGCCTGGGCGGGATCGCCTTCGTCATCTGGTTCCTGACCGTCTCCATCGTGACCTTCGGCAAGCTCTGCCCCTTTTGCATGGTCATCTGGTCCGTCACCATTCCGGTGGCCGCTCACTCCTGGGCCTGGACCGCAGCCGGTGGGCATCTGGGACTGCGCGATAACCTGGCGCTCGACCTGCTCAAGTCCCGCTGGTGGGTCATGGCGGCGATGTACCTGGCGGTGATCCTCACCATCATCATCGCCTTCGGCAGCCAGCTGGCGAGGATGTTCGGATAATGCCGCCTTCGAGCAGGGCGGCCCCGGCCCGGTCCACTTCGAAGCCATCGGTGGTCGGGGGACTCGACCGTCACCCAGGACCACCTCAAGGTCGTATGGGCCGCCTGCGAGTGGGCGGTGCGGGCGCCTCCATCACCGGCCTGGCCAAGCGCATGGAGGTGGCGCCTCGACCGCCTCGGAGAATGTGGCCCGCCTGGTGGAGGAGGGACTCTCGTCCACGAGCCCTACCGGTCCGTCACCCTCTCAGAGGAAGGCAGGCGCCGGGCCATGGGCATGATCCGCCGCCACCGGATCCTGGAGACCTACCTGGTTACCCAACTCGGCTTCGGCTGGGACGAGGTCCACGCCGAGGCCGAGGAGCTCGAGCACGCCGTCTCCGGAGCGGCTGCTGGAGCGGCTCGACGCCGTCCTGGGGCATCCCACCAGGGACCCGCATGGGGACCCTGATCCCCACGGCGGACGGCCGGCTCATCGTGCCCGGATCTGGTGCGCCTGGAGACCAGACCGGTGGGTTCCGACGGCGTCGTCGGCCGGATTCAGGACGACACCGAGACACTGCGCCGTCTCAGACGGGCCGGTATCGGACTGGACAGCCGGGTGCGGATCCGCGACCGAGGGACCGTGGCACGTCGGCCAAAGAGGGCGGTAGCGCAGGCGGGCCACCGTCATCGCCCTACTGGATTCGGAAGCCTCCCGCATCGCGGCGCCAGGGGCAGTCCCGGAAGCTATCGTCCCCGACGGCTCCCCTGTGGCTACTGGCCTGACCTGGAAGTTGGCACTACCCAAGTCTGAACTAGATGTGACATAAGCCACATCGAGTTAAGCTGGGCTGTTGAGCGTTTTATCCATTATGTTTTATCCATCACGACCGGTTCGCTTCCGCTATAGGAGGTCCAGGGCGGTCTTCATTTTATCTCGATGGCGAGTCAAGGTGGCAGCGATGATTGAACAGCCTAAGAGTTTCAAAACTTATGAGGAGCAGATTGATCTCCTTATAAAAACGAGGAATGCATGTTGCGGATCGCGAGGAGGCCGTCGAGAAGCTGCGTCGAGTTAATTACTACCGCCTCTCTGGATATTGGTATCCGTTCCGTATGTGTAAGCCGGGAGGAATGGTCGATCTGATCGTTTTTCTTGCTGGTACCACTTTCTGATGATGTCGTTTCTCTGTATGATTTTGATGCGCGCTCAGGGTGGCAGTCCTTGCTGTGCTGGTGCCAGTTGAGTTGTCAATGCGGGCCCTTGTTGGTCAGTGTGTTGGGTGAGATTGACCCGTGTATCCACCTTAAAGCAGATTTGTTAGGCCCTGTCGCAAGAGGGAAACGCGATTCAAAAATACGCGAGTGGCTAAAAGGTATCAAGATAAGTTGAAGGATTCTCGCGAGGACTTCTGTGCGGCACCACAAGGACAAGTATGGCGGGACTCTCCTGTGTAGGCTGCGGTTGAGGTGCTGGACTCGGGGATGTTGGCGCATCTGTACTCAATGTCACCCTCGTGCTGCACAGAATAAGGTTGCCGATGTGGTTAATCTTACATCCCCTCAGCTGGAATCTTGGCTAAAGGCTTTGAATATTGTGAGAAATATTGCCGCTCATCACGGACGCATGTATAACCGAGTCTCATGGTCAGCGCCCAAAATTGCCGAGAATGGGAGGGCTATGATGGGTCTGCTGGAGGTGAAGCTGTGATGAATCGAGCTTTTTGGGCAGTTGACGCTCGTTCAGTATTTACTGAAGGTGTTGAATGTTGGTAGTATCAGATTGTTGCCAGCGACTTTGGTGGATTTTCCGGATGGTGCGATAGTTAGTTTGCGTGATACTGGCGCTCCTAAAGAGTGGAAGCAAAAACGGTCTTTGAAATTTTAGATCACCCATGCGCAGCGTAGGTTTGTGATGCTGAGAGTCGGATGATTGTTGTCGAAGTGGCTCGTGGGGCAGTAACAGACAGTTCCTGACGACACCGTTTCTTCGCAGGAGGTGACGGGTGTCTCGGCCTTGGGTTCGCGACTCAGGAAGCCAGTCTTTTTCACAGTCGTCGATCATGTTGAATGGCTCGATCCTGCCCAGGTCCAGTTCGTTCCGGATTAGTCGGCTCGGTATTTGCCCACTCTCCCGTGGCTCGATTCGGTCTTGCGGCGCTCGCCGATCTTGATCGTTGAGGATTGCTGTTGCTGGGCGTCGTGCACCCTGGATCGCCTTGACTTCCAGCCGCGTCCGGTGACGACGATGGTTGACAGTTGCGCCTGCGCATCCTCATCGTCGGCGATTCTCACCAACGCATCTCACGGTCGCCCCGTGCCCCTATCCCCGGTTTGGGATTGAGCCCCGTGGACGATCTAAGCGACTGATCATCAATTACCGCACCTCTCCGGCAAATTTTTGCGTGGTCGCTCGGAGTTGTCAATCAGAAGGTTGCTTATTTAGATGAGGGCACTGATTCTATGCCGGGCGCTCGGTCTGTTTTCAGGCCACGCGCGTGGAAAGACCCGGATCTCGATGGTTTACCTGAGGGACCCGGATGAGGCCCTTCTTACCTGGATCAGGCGGGCATGAGAGGACATGCGCACCGACGCCGAGCAGGGCGGCGAGTTGACGTCTTCGTCCGGCGGGGGAGAAGCCAACCTATCGTCTATCGCCGTCGTACGTGCTACCCGGAACGGTGTTGATGAGACGCTGGCGCGTTTGAGAGAGGCCGGATTGGCCGCGGTGAAAGTGGATGATCGCACCAGCGAGTCCGCTTTCCCGGGCGGCATCAGAGTCATGACGATGCACCGTGCGCAGGGCTGGAGTACCGAGCCGTTGCCGTTAGAGACGCGAGTCCGGAGAAGCGGAAGGGCTCGAGACATATGGCGGACGACAGACAGATCCTCGTATGCGGCTCAATCTCGTGTACGTCGCCGCGACTCGTGCCCGCGAGCGGCTACTCGTCTGCCGACGAACCTGGACGGATTCGGGCGCGGCTGGGGGACAATGGGGCCATGAGCACGATTTTCACCAAGATCATCAAGGGTGAGATCCCCGGCCGTTTCGTGGGCGGACGAGGTCTGCGTCGCCTTCGCCACCATTGAGCCGCATACCGACGGGCACGTCCTGGTGGTTCCGCGGGTCGAGGTCGACTCTACGTGGACGCGCCCGACGACGTAGTGGCGCACCTGGCTGTGGTCGCCAAGCGCATCGGTGCCGCGCAGGTACGCGTCTTTGAGGCGCCCAGGGGCCGGGCTCGTCGTGGCCGGCTACGGGGTCGACCACCTGCACCTCATGTGCCGCCGATCCGCTCCGAGGAGGACCTGTCCTTCTCCTCGGCCCGCCACCCCGAGGGGCCGAGCTCGACGCCGCCATGGAGCGCCTGGTGCGGGCGGCCTTGTCGAGGACGGCTGGGGCGAGTCTCGTCCCCGCAAGGCTGGACAGCGCCGCGCTCGCGTAGCACCCTGAGGCTGCCGGCTTCGTCCCCGTCAGAAGGATGGGGCTTGGTCGATGAGGGTGCCAGTCCGAGGGTGTGGGCGTCTGGGTAGGGGGCGGTCTCGAAGTCTCCGGCCTTTTTCACCGGGGCGGGGGCCGCGGGTGACCAGCCGGGCACTGCCGTTGCCGGGGTGGGGTGGTCGAGGGCGGTGCTGAGACGGTCGATGAGGTCGGGGGCCGATCTGTTTGCTCAGGCCGTCCGGATGACGGTGCTGGGAACAAGGTGCTGGCGGGGCCCGACCTTCCTGGGCAAGCGGGTCGATGGTGCCGTCGGGGCGGCGCTGGTAGACGGTCTTGTCAGAGTGTGCCAGGACAGGTCCCCGCTGGTCTGGTCTCTGGTGAGGGCCCACCGGGAGTGTGCTTGAGGCGGTGGTGGGCCCTCGCACAGGGTGGCGAGGCTGTCCAGGCTCGTGGTCCGCCCCAGTCCCCAGGCGGTGAGATGGTCCAGTCGCAGCGCTCAGCCGGAATCTGGCAGGTGGGGAAGACGCAGGCACGGTCGCGGGCGCGCACCAGGTCGGCCAGACCTGTCGGGGGCGCACCTGGTGCGGCCGACGTCCAGGACGACTCCGCTGACCGGGTCGGTGACCAGAGCGCCTCCAGGTGCCGCCTCGCAGCCAGGGCCCAGGCAGTCACGGCCGGTACCGGCACACCTGGGCCCTGATCCGTACCCTCCGCTACGGACTGGGGCAGCAGGAACGTCCTGCCTGGATTCGGGCAGACTTCTGCCGCTGGTCCGGAGGACTCCCGGTCGGAGAGCTCAAGCACGGTTCCGTGGCTGCCGTCTGGGCCGGTCCGGCTGGAATCAAGGCGTAAGGGCTGTCAGCGCGGTCGCCGCCTCCGGGATCGCCGCTGCCGTCGGTCTCCTGGTGGTACCAAGCTGGTCAGACGGTGACATTGACGTTGATGTGGATGCTCGCCGGTAGAGGAAGGTGGCCGGTTCCGAGGGGGTCCACCATGGGCTGACCGAGCTCGCCAGGCCACTTAAGCTGCTCAGGAGCCTTCCAGGGGCACCCGTCGGGTAGTAGGCGCCCGACGGGGAATTAGGAGATGCCCAGGAGTGGGTACTGAGCCCAGCGTGCTGAGGTCGCCATCGATGCCACCGCCACCGTCGTCGAGGCTTTAGGGACGCCGTCGCGGATCATCGGATGCTTTCACGAGCGGACTGGTAGGCGGCCTGCTGGCTGGTGCGCAGCGTCGAGAGGGTCATGGCGGTGATGGCGTCGGCTCGCAGCTGGCCCGGGGTGCGCTCTCGCCGGCGGCGCCGTGCACTGGCGGCGATCGCGTCCAGAGTGGAGTCCAGCAGCAGGGGCGTCCATGGTCGGCAGCAGAAGCCGGACCTGCACAGGCCCTCGCCCGCAGGCTTCGGGCGCGACGCACCGCCTGGAGACATTGGCTCGGGTCCGCTCATCGTGTCCGTCGAGGGTCACGACCTCTGTGAGGGCCGCTCAATGTCCCGCCCCACCTGAGACGGTGCGTCGTGCCTGGGGCAGGACCTTGTCTGGACCTCCAGTGCCACAGGAACCGGCACGTCCTTCCAGACGGCGAGTCACCAGGGACGCCTTTGTCGAGTCCAGGACCCGGAGCGCTCCATGGCCTCGACCGGCCGAAGCCAATATTCGCGAGGGCGTTGCCGTGATCGACCATCTGGCCGGCCCGAGTCCGGGAGATCCGAGTGCGGACCGGAGTAGGCAGGTGGTGTGTGAACTACGTTCCTCGTAGCCGACCACGGTGAGACCTGGCCGTTTGGGGCCCCCACTGGCCGGGGTGGGTTGACAGCTCACGCACCCGGTCAGGCAGGCCGCTGTGAGTGACTCTCCCCAGGCAGCCCAGGCCGCCAGGCGATGACAGGCCGCGGCCAGCTCCCCAAACCCGCCGCCCCAGACCAATCGAGCCCGAGGCGCCGCCTCCACGTCCATGGTCCTGGGCCCCTTTGGCGCGGTCACCATGGCCGCATCACCCCCAGGTTCGCTAGTGAACAAGCCTCACCATCAACACCGCCGACGCCGTCAGCAGCGGAGACCCTCATCGTCGGAGTCCTGGGCGGTCACCAGCAGCCGAGCCAGCAACCTCCACTACACCGGCCAGCAGTCCGCCCGCCTCAGGACGCCAGCAGGACGGCGGCGTCCGCCCGAGACCGGCGACACCGACGTCGGAGGACCGGCGGCGCGCTCGGCGCCCTGACCGCACCACCGGCCGGGACACGAGGAAATACGCCATCTTCGAACATACGTACAGTATAGCAACAGTCCGACATCCGCGCTCCATCAACATTCCCGAATCGGCTCAACAACAATGAAAAACCGCGTTATCGGAGCCTCCGTTCCCGAGCCGGTGCGGCGGTCCGCCGAGACTTCGAACCATCTGCTCTGCTAATGCGATATTGGTATTTCTGCAGTCATCACAGCAAAGAGCGGTAACGGGCCAAACGTCATAAGAGAGAACTGTCGAGCGATACGAGGGTTGGCGCAGGGGGCCTCTGGCTGCCAGGAGTGGGAGAAACTCCCGCCCGTTTTCTACTTTTCCAGGCGCGCCCGCACCTTCATCGCTCGCACGACGAAGCGCCCGAACGATCTGCGGAAGAGACGCGACGCCGTCGGAGGCCAGGAAAATGGCCCGCGCCCGGAACGGTGACGACGTCGGCGCAGATCGCGGTGCAAAGTCTCCGGGAAGCCGCCCGGGGGACAAGCGGGTCGTTATCGGAATGAAATGACCGTGGTGGGTCCCAGACGGACGCAGCTCACCGGGGCTCGCGCCGTCGAGAAAGCCCTTCAGTCCGGTGGAGAGGAAATGGTCGAGCTCCGCCTCTCCCGTCGGTGGGAGCTGCTGCGCGAAGGGTGCGACGGCGATGAAGGCCGCCAGGTGCCGACCGTCGCCGTTCACCGGTGAGCCGCACGTGATGACTCGCTCGATTGCCCGCAGCGCGGTCAGGGCCGCCAAGACTGTGCGTCACGATTGCGAGCTCGCCAGCCCGTCTGGCGACGTCCCGATTCTCTCCGGCGATGATCGACGCCCAGGTCGAGGCCTCCGGAGTTTCTGGATGAGGGAGCTGGCGGCACCTCGACATGGCGGACGTCCCTTGCCAGCCAGGGAAACCGTAGTGGTCGTGAGGCCCTGCCCCGGAAACCGTGGACGAGGATGACGCTGTCGATAGTGTCGAGGTCCGTCGGAAGGAATAGTGTTCGTCATGTGATCCATGACCCCGACGGTAGACATTCACGCCAGTGGCAAGGCTTCAAGTGGAAGATGTTCGCCGGAGAGGAGCTCCTTGTGCACATCGGAGAGTTCGCCCGACAGGCGGGTGTCAGCCCCGTTCCCTTAAGGCACTACAGAAGAGGCCGGTCTGCTCGTGCCCGAACGGGACCTCCGCCGGATACCAGGACTACAGCCCGAAGGATCTGACGCGCCGTCAGCACGCATCCGGCCGATCCTGGCCACCGGCCTCGGCGTCGCTGCCGCCCGTCGCTACCTGGACCGCTGTCGAGATCACTGGCGGCCAGCGAGCCGTCGCAATCACTGGCGTGCCCGGCCTGCGCCGTGAAGCTTGAGCGCCGCTGAGGAGCGGATCAGCCCGGCACCGTAGCCGGCTGGCACGCGAGCAGGCGCCCTCAACCGCTTCAGGGCTGCGGCTCGGGAAGAAGAGTGAGGACGACACCACTCAGCAGTGGGCTCCACCGACGTGACCGGTCTCGCCCGCCCGCGGGGCGGGCACTGCCAGCCCCGCCGCCGCCGGGCGATAGGGCGCCCCAGCACCAGGAAGCACGAGTAGAAAAGAGCGCTGCCGCGATGTCAGAGAGAACCGCACCGGGCGAGTCCGACACCCCTTACGCGCGGCGGCCCTGGCGGACTCCATCGAGACTCGCCTGGCAGGACTGCTGGGAGGCCGAGGGCACCTTCAACGCCGACAACCCTGTCGGTGCCCTGGCCGGCCTGGGGCTGGATAGGAGAAGTTCTTCCTGCTGGACATGTTCCCCTACCCCTCCGGCAGCGCCTGCACGTGGGCCACCCGCTGGGCTACATCGCCACCGACGTCGTCGCCGCTCACCCGAGACCGGCAAGAACGTCCTGCACGATGGGCTGACGCCTTCGGCCTGCCCGCCGAGCAGTATGCCGTCACCACCGGCCAGCACCCGCGCATCTCCACCGAGGCCAACATCGCCAACATGCGCCGCCAGCTGCGCCGCCTGGGCCTGTCCCACGACCCGCGCCGCTCCCTGGCCACCATCGACGTCGACTACGTGCGCTGGACCCAGTGGATCTTCCTGCGGGTCTTCAACTCCTGGTTCGAGCCCGAGGCCCCGCGCCGCGACGGCCGCGGCAGGCGCGGCGGCCGGTGACCGAGCTCGCGACAAGCTCGCCTCCGGCCCAGGTCCCCGTCCCCGGCGCGCGACTGGGCCGGCCTGAGCGCCGCCGAGCAGGCCGAGATCATCGACTCTTCCGTCTGGCCTACGTCTCCAGCGCCCCCCGTCAACTGGTGCCCCGGCCTGGGCACGGTGCTCGCCAACGAGGAGGTCACCGCCGAGGGCCGCTCCGAGCGCGGCAACGCTACCCCGTTTTCAAGCGCAACCTGCGCGGTGGATGATGGCATCACCGCTTTACGGCGACCGCCTCGCCGAGGACCTGGACACCGTGGACTGGCCCGAGAGGTCAAGCTCATGCAGCGCAACTGGATCAGCCGCTCCGAGGGCTCTGAAGTGACCTTTGCCGTGCCCGGGGCCGGTCAGGGCGCCGACCAGGATGCGTCATCGAGCGTCTACACCACCCGCCCCGACACCCTCTTCGGCGCCACCTTCATGGTTGTGGCTCCCGAGCACCCCATGCTGGGCGGCGTCGAGTCCTCCGGCCTGCGCGCACCGAGACCCAGATCGCCGACGACGCCGCGGCCCTGGCCGTCCCGGGCCGCCCTGGCCCGAGGGGCACCAAGGAGGCCTGGACCGGCGGCTACGCGACCCCGCCGAGCCGTGGCTGCCGCGCCCAAGCCGCGGCGACGTCGGACGGACCGCACCGATGAGGCGGCAGACCGGTGTCTTCACCGGATTCTTCGGTATCACCCCGTCAACGGCGCGAAGGTGCCCGATCTTTGTGGCCGACTACGTCCTCATGGGCTACGGAACCGGCGCCATGCAGCGTACCCGCTCACGACGAGCGGGACTGCCTATCGCTACCGAGTGCATCGACATCATCCAGACCATCGGCCCGCCGACGACCCCACGGCATCGACCCGTCCGCCCAGGCCTACACCGGTGACGGCGTCGTCGTGAACTCCGCCCAGGGCGACCTGGACATCAACGGCATGGGCAAGGACGAGGCCAAGGCCACCATGATCGGCTGGCTGGAGGCCAAGGGCGCCGGCCGCGGTGCGGTCACCTACCGCCTGCGCGACTGGCTCTTCTCCGCTCCAGCGCTACTGGGGCGAGCCTTCCCGATCGTGTGGGACGAGGACGGCGGCGTCCACGCCCTGCCGAGTCCATGCCGCCGGTCGAGCGCCTGCGGGGTTACCGACCACTCACCGCGCTCCTACGACGACGATGCCGACCTCCCGGAGCCGCCGCTGGGCAAGGGCCACCGGAGTGGGTCAGGTCGAGCTCGACCTGGGCGACGGCCCCCGGACGTACTACCGCGAGACCAACACGATGCCGCAGTGGGCCGGCTCGTGCTGGTACGAGATGCGCTACATCGACCCGACCGATGACAAGGCGCTCGTCGACCCGGCCAACGGGCCTACTGGATGAGGCCGCGCCCGCAGGCTGGCAACTACCTCCGGCGGCACCGACCTGGCTGTCGGCGGCGTCGAGCACGCCGTCCTGCCTGCTCTACTCGCGTTCTGGCACAAGGTCCTCTTCGACCTGGGCCACGTCTCCTCCTCCGAGCCCTACCACCGTCTCTTCAACAGGGCTACGTCAGGCCTACGCCCTACACCGACTCCCGCGGGCAGTATGTGCCCGCCGGACGAGATCGAGGAGGTCACCCGCCGAGGACGGCACCACCAGCTACCTGTGGCAGGGCAGCCAGTGGGCCGCGAGTACGGCAAGATGAGGCAAGTCCCTGAAGAACATCGTCACCCCTGACGACATGTATGAGGCCCTGACAGCGCCGACACCTTCCGCGTCTACGAGATGAGCATGCCGCTCGACGCCGACCGCCCGTGGGACACCCGCGCCGTCGCCGGCGAGCCAGCAGCTTCCTGTCGGCCGCAATATCGTCGACGAGACCGCGGTGAGCTGACGGTGGTTGACGAGCCCGCCGACGAGGAGACCCGCCGGCTCGTGGCCAAGACGATCGTGGGCGTGCGCGAGGACTACGAGGGGATGCGGCTGAACACGGCCATCGCCAAGCTCATCGTCCTCAACAACCCATCTCGGCTCAGCGCGGTCCCGCGAGGCTGTCGAGACCTCGTCCTCATGACGGCGCCCGTGTGCCACATCGCCGAGGAGATCTGGAGCGCCTGGGCCACGAGCACTCCCTGGCCCACGAGGACTTCCCGGTCGTGACAAACCAGTCCCTGCTGGCCGCCGACAAGGTCACCTGCGTCGTCCAGGTCAAGGGCAAGGTCCGCGATCGCCTCGAGTCGACTAACATCTCGAGGCCGAGCTGGAGAAACTGGCCCTGGCGGCTCCCGGCGTCATCCGCACCTGGACGGGCGCGGCGTGCGCAAGGTGATCGTCCGCGCCCCCAAGCTGGTGAGCATCGTCCCCAGTGACGGGAGACTCTCGACGGCGTCGCTCACGGCCGCGCCGGAGTAGCGGAGGGGAGCAGCACGAGGCTGCACGAACCGAGTGGTTGGTGCAGCCTCAAGTTGTGCCCGCGGGGATAGAGAGGAGGTGCGTTGAGACTGTGCTTTGGCTGGAAGAACGAACAAACCGTAACCTGTAAGTGGAGCTGAGCCGATTATCCTCGACAGTGCACATCGGCACGGTGTGCCGGATGATGCCATGCTCCACGCACTGCGCTTTCCTGTCCGTCACTTTTGTGCAAGATGATTCGATGACGATGTTCATAGGTGCCGACAGGACTGGCATTCCATTGAGGTAGGCGTCATCGAGACGGCACGCGTCATCGCTATCGCTCGTACGCTATGCCCGGCCCGTTCAAGTATCTAAGGTGAATCACGATGACTCGACGCTCCATCGCAGACATCGCGGCTCGCGCTGACGAGTTCGCCGACGCCTTCGAACTATGTGACCCCAGGCCCGGTGACGAAGATGCCCGTTGCCGCCGATCGCATGCACGTCAAGCTTGCGGCGTGGCGTCGTGACACGGCTGAGCGTGAACTTGCTGAAGCGGTGCGCGGCCCGTGGCAGCAACTGTCCTGGCGCGAATCGGTGAGGCGATCGGAACTAGTGGAGGCTGCTCGTCAGCGGTATAGAGCCGTAGCTCAGTGCAGAAGGCTGGACGTACCTACCGAGTCGGCGTCCACCTGGTGAGCATCGTTCCCGAGTGACCGAGCGGACTCTCGACGAGCGTCGCTCACGGCCGCGCCGGGGCAGCGGAGGACAGCACGAGGGGCTGCACGGGCTCGAGTGGTTGGTGCAGCCCCTTCGCTTCTTGAGCCGGTTCAGCGGCGCCTGAGGTGCCGAAGATGGAACGTGGATCCGGGTGATCTGGCGGCCCACAGGCGATGGTCGCCTCGACCTCCCGCTGGCGGCTCGGCGACCTTCTCCGCCTGCGCTGGCGACGCTGGGCCTCCTTGACGGCCTCGCGCTCCAAGCGCTCGGCCTCCTCGACGCTGAGCGGCCTGGCGGGCCTCCTCTCCAGGGCCTTCTGAGCGGCGGCGTCGGCCTTGCCTGTTCCGCGGCCTGCTCGGCGGCGCGAGGCGGCCTCGGCGGCGCGGCGTCGGCCTGGACCCGCTGGGCCCAGCGGTTCGTGGCGGACTCGTTATCCACGCCCGTATGGCGTACTTGGGTTTGAGCGGCGAGGAAGCGGCACCTGGCCGACGGTGCCGCCCTGGGCCGGCCCCATGACGGCGGCAGGGAACGTTGTTGACTACCGGGCGACCGGGCAGGACGTCCCTTCTCGTCCAGGACACTGACAACGGCCTGACCGGTTCCCAGTGACGTGAGCACCCGGCTGAGGTCGACCGGGCTGACCGGGAAGGTGGAGACCGCCTGTCTTGAGGTTGGCGGCGTCGGCCGGGTGTGCGCGCGCAGGGCGTGCTGGACCCGGCTGCCGAGCTGGGCCAGGACTTCGTCGGGCACGTCCGTGGGGGACTGGGTGATGAAGACGATGCCCACGCCCTTGAGCGGATGAGCCGCACGGTGCGCACCACGGCCTCAGGAAGGCTTTTCAGGGCGCCGGAGAACAGCAGGTGTGCCTCGTCGAAGAAAAACACCATGGTGGGCTTGTCCGGGTCGCCGACCTCAGGGCAGGGTCTCGAAGAGCTCAGCGAGCAGCCACGAGGGAAAGTGGAGAACAGCGTGCCCTGGGACTGGATGTCGGCCAGCTCCAGGGGCGGAGAATGACATCCGCCATCGGGGAGAGCCGCATGAGGTCGCGCACATCCAGTGCGGGCTCGCCGAAGAAGGCCTCGCCTCCGGCCGCCTCAGGGGCGAAGCAACTCACGCAGGATGACCCCGGCCGTCGCAGCCGAGACACCGCCGATGGTCTTGGGCTCCTCCCTTGCCCGCGTCGGTGTTCGTCAGGTAGTCGACGACGGCGCCCAGGTCCTTCAGGTCCAGCAGAGCCAGCCCTGGCTGTCAGCCCAGTGGAAGACGAGCTGGAGGGCGGAGGTCTGCGTGTCATTGAGCCCAGGACCGGGGAGAGCAGGATCGGCCCTGAACTCGGTGACCGTCGTGCGAATGGGGTGCCGCTGATGCCAGGCGCCGAGTCTGATCCACCGAGGTTGAACAGCTCGATGGGGAGCAGACCGCCCATTCCTGACCGGTGGAGTCGATGCGGGCGGCGATCCGGTCGTTGGAGCTCGGCTCCAGCCAGGCCAGTCAGGTCGCCCTGACGTCAGCCAGGAGGACTGGGACGCCCGCGCTGGACGGGCCCTCGGCCAGGGAGCCTGGATGTACGGGTCTTGCCGGTACCGGTCGCCCCGGCCACCAGCGCGTGCCGGTTGAGCAGCCCCAGCGGATGCCGACCGACAGGCCCTTGACCGGCGGGTTCGCCATCGCAGGCGTGTCGGTAGGTGCCCACCGGCAGGGTGGGGAGAAGTCATAGCAGCGGACCCTGGCCGGTGTAGGCGGCATCCTCGGCAGGGGCGCGGTCTCCGTCTGATCCTGTGCTCGCAGCCTCCTCCGCCGGCGCCTCAGCGGGCACGGCGGGCTGCGCGCAGTCAGCGGGGGCGACGGCGTCGGCCGATCTGTGGGGAGCTGCGGCCGGGCCCCCGTTTTCGGGCCTGCGGCCTCTGCAGCGGTCCCTGTGCCAGGAGTAGCCTCGGCCGAGGCGGGACTAGAGGCGATGGCGGCGTCAAGGGCGGCATGAGCAGCGGCGGCCTTGGCTGCGGCGGCTTCGGCGGCGGCCTGAGCGGCCTCGGCCTTGAGGCGTGCGATCTCAGCTGAGTCGGTCATGGCGTCATCGTAAACGCCGAACCTGCCAGCGCGCTGACTCGGGCGTGCCAGGGAGCCTGGCGCGTCTGAGGACATGATGGGGCCAAGCGTCCGGAAAGACGATCCTCAAGCCCATTCATAGGGCATCGCAGACACAAACGCCGTTGACTCAGGATAAACAGAGAAAAATGTGGTCTTGGCGCCGTTTCGGGTGCTCCGGGCGGCAGTGGCGCGGTCGGCAGGGTAGCCTCTGAGCCCAAGAGTTCCGAGACCGCGCGTCCGGCCCCGTTCCTTCACCCGTCCTCTTTGCTGTGAGGTTTGCGCGCCCCCTATGTTGCCCCCTCGCGTCGTCTTGCCCGGATGAGCCGCCCCTACGGGGCAGGCTGCTGTCGACTCCAGCCCGCAGGATCGGATGAGCGTCATGCGGATCGCCTTCTTCATCGACGACTACCTGCCTTCCGTCCACGGCGTGGCCACCTCCACGGCTACCTTCCGGGCCGCCCTGGAACGCATGGGCCACGAGGTTTACATCGTGGCCCCCAAGGCCGAGGGCTACGAGGAGACCGACGACCACGTCATCCGCCTGTCCTCGTCGCGCTACTACGTCTTCGACAGCCGAGAGGTCGCCACCATCTATCCCGGCCTGGCCCGGCGCTTCGACGCCTACGACTTCGACATCGTCCACAGCCAGACCCAGTTCAGCCTCGGGGTCCTGGCCCACTGGGTGTCAAGCGCCAGAACATCCCCACGTCACCACCATCACACCCTCTACACCAGGCTCATCGACGACTACCCGCTCGCCGTGCTCTCGGCCTGCTGGCCCCTGTCCGTCGCCCTTCCCCGTGGCGCTCAAGTCCCTGCCGGTCGCTGCCCCGCCCCATCGCGACTCCATTAGGCACCTCAACAAGCGTGACATGAAGACGGCCCTGTCCCGCCAGGGATGGCGCCTGACGGCGGCCTTCGCCAACAAGTGCGACGCCTGCCTGTCGCCCTCCCAGCACCTGGCCCAGATCCTCATCGACGACGGCGGACTAACCGCCCCTGCATGGTCCTGCCCAACGGACTGGACTCCAGCCGCTACCGGCGAGCCCGCGCCGTCGACTCGCCGGTTGCCAAGGCGCCCGGCGAGAAGATCATCATCTGCGTGGCCCGCCTCAGCCCGGAGAAGCGGCAGATGACTCGTCGAGGCCATGCCCCACCTAGCCGGAATGCCGGTCAAGCTGGTGCTGGTCGGTCCAGGACCCTCCCAGGAGGAGCTGGGCCGGCGCGCCGAGGACTCAGTCGCCGACCGCGTGATCATTGCCGGCAAGCGCTCACCCGAGGAGGTCGCCGTCCTACTCAAACAGGCTGATGTCTTTTCCTGGCCTCCTACCATTTCGACAATCAGCCCATGGTGTTCCTGGAGGCCGCTGCCTCCGGACCGCCGATCGTCTACTGCGACGAGCGGATGACCTGAGCCCTCACCGAGCGCAACGCGATCCTCACCGACAGGATCGAGGGGAGGACTTCGCCGGGTCTTCGCCCTCGCTGCTGTCCGACGACGCCCGGCTCGCCGAGCTGTCCGACGGCGCCTGGAGACAGCCCGGCAGTTCGACCTCGAGACGATGACCAAGCGGCTCATCGACCTCACACCCGAACTCCTCGCCTCTCGCAGCGAGAAACAGCCGGCGCCGGCAGACCAGTAGCCGAAGGCTCGGACGCCACCGTCGCGGGCAGCGCCTGGTCGGTGAGCAGGGGCCTGCCGATAAAGTGGATGCCATGTCGCTCGCCGTCGTCACCGACTCCGCCGCCTGCCTGACGGAGCCCCAGATACGTGACCGTGCGATCGAGGTGGTCCCCCTTCATACCATCCCCGGTGCGGACGGCGCCCCCACAACCACGTCACGCCCCAGTGTCCAGGAGTTGATGGACGCCTATGGCCGTGCAGCTCTGCGGGCCGAGGAGGTCCTGGCGTTCACATCTCCTCGGCGCTGTCCGGAACCGTGGACAACGCCCGCATCGCCGCAGCCCGGATCGAGGCCGAGTACGCCGGAACACCGGGCGGGAAGGAAGTGCCGGGCGCAGGCGGCCGCAGTGGCTGCGCGTCGTCGACTCCGGCACCAGTTCCGGAGCCCTGGGACTCGCGGTGCTGGCGGCCGCCCACGCCCACGATGCCCGCCGCGGCGCGGCACTGACTCGTGCCAGCACTGCCCGCTCCTGCCAGCTCTTCATCGTCGACGACCTGGGCCGCCTGGCCCGCTCCGGGCGGATCGACCGCACCACCGCCCGCCTGGACCGAGGTACTCGGAATTCGCCCGGTGCTGGCCCTCACCCGAGACGGGATTCGGGCGCTGGAGACCGTCACGCGGTGCTGCCCGCCAGGACACCTCATCGCCCAGGCCGTCCGCGCCGCCGGTGGGACCGCCCAGTCCGGCCCCAGGCGCCCCGCCGACCCAGTGCGCCTGGCCATCCAAGGACGACGCCGACATGCTGGGCCGGCTCGAGACCGGACTGCGCGGAGGCCATGGAGGAGGCCGGAGCCATCGTCACCGAGGGTCCTCACCCTCCCCATCGACGAGGCGACCCCGCACCCATCTTGGTCCTGGGGCCCTTGGCATCGCCGTCGCCCCCGACCTCAGGGCACACAGACTCCTGCCCGTGAGCCCACCCGTCGCGCCCGCGACGCCCACGACGATCCCGCAATGACGCCCGGTTACCACAGAAGACGAGTTGCGCTCCCTCTCCACAGGGCAGATGGACGAGGCTGCGCGGCGGGCCCGTTCACCACCCACCGTCAAAGCCATGAGTGCTGGCAGAAGGACGGGGGACCGGTCCCTGGACGATCTTGTGCGCCTGGCCTGCTCGACCGATCCCGAGGCCGTCCGCCACCCGCGCCGCCTGGCGATCGCGCCTCGGGCCGCCGTGGTCGCCGGCGCCGTCCTCCTCATCCTGGCTCTCGTCCTGGCGCTACGGGCCGTCCTGGCTCTCCACCGGTACCGGCGGCGAGTCGGCTCGGCCACCGCCGCCGCCGGGCACGGCAAACGCATCGATGCGGGCATATGCCCCAGCCGCATCTGCGGCCACTGCAGCCAGTCTCAATGCGGGGCAGCCCTGCACCGGGCGGTTCGCCCGCTGCAGCCGGCAACGTCGTCGTCCACGTCACCGGGGCGGTGACCAGGCCGGAGTCGTGGTCCTGGGGTGGGCAGCCGCGTCACCGACGCCATCGACGCCGCAGGGAGTCGCCCCGGACGCGGATGCCGAACAACTCAGCTCGCCGAGTCCTGACCGACGGCGAGCAGATCCGGGTGCCACGCATCGGCGGATCCTGCCCGATCCGCACCACAACCCAGCGGAGCCGCCACCCCAGGGCGGGAACAGGTTCAGGGAAGCCCGGAGACGGCGGCGCCTCGGGGACGGTCAACATCAATACGGCCTCGGCCTCCGAGCTGGAGAAGCTGCCAGCATCGGCCCGGCCCTGGCCCAGCGGATCGTGGAGTACCGCGACTCCACGGGCCTTCGCCAGCGTCGACGCGCTCACCGACGTCCCCGGCATCAGCAAGGATAGGCTGGGCCCGCAGGGAACAGGCCACCGTGAAGGGAAGACCACGGCACGAGTGCCTCCGGGGCCCCGTGGGACGATCCGACGCTTCGAGCGCCTGCGCCAGGAGCAGAGCCAGCGCCGAGGCCGAGGGGCGCGCGCGCACGCCAGCCTCAGGCAGGCCCCTCGACCTGCGTGTCTGCCGCTCCTGCGATCAGTTGCTGGGCAAGCGCCTGGTGGGCCGTCGGGCACGATGGAGCGGGCGCCTGAGACCGGTGCTCCACTGGCCTCGGGGTGCGCAGCTCTGGCTGCGGCACTGATCGTGCCCGTCCTGCGCTTCCGGCCACCGCGCCACCGGGCCGACCCGCGCCCCGGAGCTGAGCGGGACCCCGGCGCCATCGGCACAGTGAGCGCCAGCACTGCTTGTGTGCGCCCTGTGCGCCGCGGCGGTCCTGGGCCCATCAGCGCCGCCCACCTGTGGGCCCGCCAGCGCGACCCCTGACCATGGCGGTGGCCTCCGGGCGCCCGGTCACCCTGGTCGGCACCGTCTCCCAGGGCCCAGAGTCTCGGCCAGCCCGAGTCGATCCACCCTCGTCATCACCGCCCTCGACGTCGAGCAGGTCGATGGGCGATCCTCGTCCTGAGCGCCTGCGTCCTGGCCGACAAGCAATGGTTGAGCCTGCCCGCGGGGACCCGCGTCGAGGTACGCACGCACCGAAGCCCACGCATCCGGGCCGATCCGAGACAGCCATCATCCCCAAACGCGCTGGTCTCAAGGTGCTCAGCCCCTACCGGCCGGGGTGCTCGGAGCCGTCACCAGCATTCGCACTGGCCTTGCCCGGGCCGTCGGCGCAGAAGATGCACAAGACACGGAGCACTGCGTCCCGGGATTCTGGCCGACTGGTGCTCGAACCCTCGTGCCCGGCGTGGCCCTGGGCGATGACCACGCCCTACCCGCCCAGGTGCGCCCAGGACATGCGCACCGTGTCCATGACCCACTGACGGCCGTCTCCGGGCAGCACGTCGCCATCGTCCTGGAGCCTGGGCCTGGCCGCCCTCAGGTCGTTCCCCGGCGCTGGCGGGCACTGCTCGGGACGATCCTGCTGAGCTCTCCTCTCGTGATCCTGGGTGCGCCCTCGGGCTCGGTACTGCGCGCGGCCACCATGGGCGCCGTCATGCTCCCTGGGCGTCGTGGTAGGGCGCCGCGCCGCCTCCGTGCCGGCCCTGTGCGCCGGGGCCATCGTCCTGCTGCTTATCGATCCCTGGCAGGCCCGGGATTACGGCTTCGCGCCCTGTCCGTGGTCGCCACCGCAGGCATCGTCATCGGTGCCAGCCGGTCGCAGCCCACTCTCGCGCCGCCTTCCCAGGTGGCTGGCCGTCGCCGTGGCCCTGCCACTGGTGGCTCAGGCGGCCTGCAGCCCCTCTCATCCTCCTCCAACCCACCGTGGGGGCATGGTCGGTTCCCGCCAATCTGCTTACCGAAGCCGGCCGCTGCTATCGCCACGATCAGCGGGCTCCTGGCAGCCCTGGTCACCCGCCTGGCCCGCGGCCGCCACCGTCATCGCCTGGCCGGCGCTCGCGGCCTGCTCCTGGATGGTGTGGGTCGCCGGGTTCTTCGCCCACCTGCCCTGCGCCACACTGCCCTGGCCGGACGGCCTCACGGGCGCACTGGCAGCACTGGGGCCTGCGAGCTCGAGGTCCTGCTCCTAGTGGCTCCCGCGCCCGCCGCGCCCTGCTGAAGGGACTGAGACGGTTGATGCGGCCCGCTCGTGCAGGCTTGCCCCATGGCAGCGACCCGAACCTCCGCTCCGAGGCCAGCGCAACGCACCGGCTGGACTTCGCTGGGACCAGGCCCAGCTGGCGCCGATCGTCCTCATCCGCGCTGGCGAGGAGGTCCTCGCCGACCGTGCGGTATCGAGTCTTCTGGAGCAGGCCAAGGCCAAGGACCCGACCACCGAGGTCACGCGCCTCGAGGCCGCCACCTACGAGCCCCACCAGCTCGACACCTCGTGTCGCCCTCCTGTTCGGAGGCCCCGGCTCGTCTCGTCCCCGCCCTGGAGCAGATGACCGACGCCCTTCTGGCCGAGCCTCATCGCCTACGTGGGCGCCGCCGACCGAGGTCAGCGTCATCCTGCGCCACAAGCGGGGGCAGCGGGGCAAGCGCCTGCTCGATGCCATCAAGGCCTCGCCCTACCCGACCGTCCAGTGCGACGCCATCAAGAGCGCCAAGGACAAGTCCTCCCTGGTCGTGGCCGACGTGCGCCGCGCCGAGCGGAGCATCGCCCCGAGCCGTGGGCGCCCTGGTCGACGCCCTGGGCGGCGACGTGCGCGAGCTGTGCTCCGCCGTCGACCAGCTCCTCGCCGACACCCAGGGCACCATCAGCGTCGACCACGCGCACCTACTACGCCGGGCGCATCAGGGCCACCGGCTTTCAGCTCGTGGCCGACGCCGCCGCAGCCGGCAACACCCTGGCGCCATCACGCCCTGCGCCACGCCGTGGCCACCGGCACCGACGGTGGCCATCGTCGCCGCCCTGGCCATGAAGGTGCGCCAGCTCGCCCGGGTTGCGGCCGCCGGGGGCAGGCGTCATGAGCCCTGCCGAGCTGGGCATGGCCCCTGGCAGGTGGACCGGGCCCGCCGCGAGCTCCAGGGCTGGTCCGACGACGCCCTGGCCACCTCGATCCCGGCGGTCGCCCGCGCCGAGCGCCGAGGCCAAGGGGCGCCAGCCGCGATCCGTCTACGCCGTTGAGCGCGCGGTCCTGACCATCTGCGACGCCCGCCGCTCGGGTACCCGCCGGCGCGAGCCGCCCCTCAGACCCGCATGGCGGCCAGTGTGAGCGCCGTGGACATCGCCGCATACGCCGCCTCGTGCCCCTGTCCTCGTCCGAGCCCGGACCGCCGCAGCGGGCCAGCGCCTGGGCCTCGTCGTCGCACGTGGGCACGCCGAAGCCCACCGGCACCCCGGTGTCGAGCGCCACCCGGCTCAGCCCGTCTGTCGCGGCCCGGCACACGTAATCGCAGTGCGGGGTGCCGCCGCGGATGACGATGCCCAGCGCGACGACCGCCTCGGCACCGCCCCGCGCGGCTCGCGGCGAGCACCGGAAGCTCGAAGGAGCCCACCGCCCGCACGACGCTCGCCTGAGCTCCGGCCTCCTCGACGGCGCGCAGCGCCCGGTGACCGGGTCCCTCGCGACACGCTCGTGCCACTGAGCAGCGACGACCGTCACCCTCATGCCCCGCGCGTGAGGTGCGCTCCCGCGCAGGTGCCCCGGATCCGCTCATCAGTACCTCTCCTCGTTCTCGCCGGTCTTGTGCCAGGGTGCATCGTCAGCCGTCGCCTCACCGGGCAGCACCTCCGCGCGGGAGCCGGTGGGCTCGAGCCCAGTGAGCCAGATGGCTGATGCGGTCGCGCGGTGCGCAAGTAGCTGAGGTTCTCCCCGTTGGCGAAGGTCGGCGTCGACGTCCTGGAGCGGACGCTCACGCCGTAGTGCTCCAGGCCCGTGACCTTGTCCGGGGTTGTTCGTCATGAGCTCGACCGAGCGTACGCCCATGAGCGCCGTAGCACCTGGGCGGCGGTGGCGTAGCTGCGGGCGTCGGCCGGCAGCCCTAGCGCGACGTTGGCGTCGAGGGTGTCCATTCCCTCCTCCTGCAGCGCGTAGGGCGCACGGGGCTTGTCGATGGGCCCGATGCCGCGCCCTCGTGGTCGGAGGCGTAGACGGGGACCCGCGGCCGCAGGCGCCGATCGCCTCCATAGCGGCGCGCAGCTGCGGCCCGCAGTCGCAGCGCAGGGAGGACAGGACGTCGCCGGTCAGGCAGGCGGGTGGACGCGGGTGAGGACGTCCTCACCGTCCACGACGCGGCCGCACCTGAGCGCGAGATATTCGGTGCCGTCGACCCTGCTGCGCAGGGGCATGGACAGTGAACTCCCCGTGCGCGGTGGGCGGGTGCGTCGAGACGACCTCCTCGACGAGATCCTCGTGCAGCCACCGGTAGCGCTCCAGGTCGCCGACCGTGATCATGGGCATGGCGTGGGCGTCGGCGAGCTCTCGCACCTGGTGCCGGCGCGCCATGGTGCCGTCGTCGTTGACGATCTCACGAGGACGCCCACGGGCCGGTTGCCCGACAGGCGCATGAGGTCGACGGCGGCTCCTGTATGACCATGCAGCGCCTGAGGATCCCGCCCTCGCGTGCGACGCAGGGGGAAGACGTGGCCGGGGTGGACGAGGTCGGTCGGCACTGAGCCCGGGTCCGCCAGGACACGGATGGTGCGAGCCCGATCGGTGGCGCTCACCCCCGTGGTAATGCCCGTGCGTGCGTCGGCGCTCAGCGTGAAGGCCGTCCTCTTGGGATCGGTGTTGTGCTCGGTCATCATGGGGATGCCCAGGCGGTCGAGCTCCTGGGCCGTCGTGGTGCGCAGATGACGATGCCGGTCGAGTGTCGGATCGCGAAGGCCAGCTGCTCGGTCGTGGCGGTCGCCGCGGGAAAGATGAGGTCCCCTCGTTCTCCCGGCTCATCGTCGACGACGACGACCATCCGGCCCTCGCGGAGGGCGGTGAGGGCGTCCTCGACGCTGTCCATGCGTGTGTCGGGCGCACGCTCCTGGTGCTCAGCATGCCTGCCGAGTCCTCCTCGCTCAGGCGGGCGCCCAGAAGACGCTCGGCGTACTTGGCCATGAGCGTCGACCTCGAGGTTGACCCGTTCTCCCGGCCGCCTCGTGCCCAGGGTCGTGCGTCGCAGCGTCTCCGGGATGAGGCCGACGCTGGTGACGCCCCTGCTCCCGGCGTGGGGGAGGCGTCAGGGGCGTCGCGCTGGGCGTCCTCGACGTCGACGACGGTCAGCGACACCCCGTCGAGGGCGACCGATCCTTGACGGCGACGTAGCGGGCGATCTCCTGCGGTAGGCCGACGCGCAGGAGGTCCCAGTGCTCGCCGTGGCTGCGGTCGAGGACCTCGGCGGTGGCATCGACGTGCCCCTGAACGATGTGCCCGCCGAGCCGGTCGGTGGCGCGCAGGGCGCGCTCGAGGTTGACCAGGGTCTCCGGGTGCCTGGGATCAGGGTGGTGCGCGTGAGAGTCTCCGCCATGAGATCGGCGGTGAAGGTGTTCCCGTGCATGGCGGCGACCGTCAGGCAGCACCCGTTGACGCTGATGGAGTCGCCCAGGCTCGCGTCTTGGGTGACGGTGGGCGCCTCGACCGTCAGCCGGGCGCAGTCCTCGACGGTCTCGAGCCGGACGACATGTCCGAGCTCCTCGACGATTCCGGTGAACATCAGTGACTCTCCTCGGTGTGGCAGCGGATGGGGGATGAATGCGGTCCCGGTGGTCCGGGCGTTGACTGTGCCGCGGCCTCAGGACCGGAGGGGCGTCAGGGTGGGCGTCGTCGGCCCTCCCAGGTCACCGGAGAGGCGGGACGGCGAGCCCGTCGCCTGCGCCGAGGACCTCGACGCGGGGATGACGCAGCCGCAGGGCGTCGGTGATTGTCGTCGCCCCGAAGTCGGCGATGGCGGCCGGTCCCGCGCCCAGAAGTGCGGGGGCCGTGTAGGCGACGACCTCGTCGACGAAGCCCGCGCGCGCAGGAAGGCGGTCGCGAGGGTCGGGCCTCCTTCGAGGGAGGACGTGGCGGATCTCGCGCTCAGCGAGCACGGCGAGGACGGTGTGCGGGTCGTGGTCGGGCAGGGAGGAGATAGCGGTCGTCGGCGAACACCCTGAGGCGGGAGGCAGGCGCCTGGAACCGACGACGACGCGCAGCGGCTGGAGGTGAGCCGGGGCGGGCTCTCCCGTCTCGTCACGGACTGTGAGGGCCGGGTCGTCGGCGAGGGGCGGTGCCGGTGCCCACCATGATGGCGTCGCACTGACGGCGCAGGTGGTGGGCGTCGCGGCGGGCCGCCGTCGGGGTGATCCACCGGCTGGTGCCGTCGGCGGCGGCAATACGGCCGTCGAGGGTGGTGGCGAGCTTCCACGTCACCATGGGGCGGTCGCGGGTCACGGCCAGGAGCCACGGGCGGTTGAGACGCGCGGCGTCCTGGGAGCACAGCCCACGCCGTACCCGCACGCCGGCAGCCTCCAGCGTCGCCGCGCCGCCTCCGGCCTGCTCCGGTCGGGTCGTCCTGGGCGTAAATGACCTCGGCCACGCCTGCGGCGAGGAGCGCCTGGACGCACGGGCCGGTGCGGCCCTCGTGGTTGCACTGGCTCGAGGGTGACGACGGCGGTCGCTCCTGGGCGGAGCCACCCGCCGCGGCGAGGCTCCGCCAGCGCGTCGACCTCGGCGTGGGCGGTGCCGGCGCCACGGTGGTGGCCCTCGGCGAGGACGTCGCCGTCGGCGGAGAGGATGACGCAACCGACCCTGGGGTTGGGGCCGGGCGGGGCGTCGGGGGAGGCCGCGGCTCCGAGGGCGCGTCGCATCGCGGCCGTCTGCACGGGGGGTGAACGAAGTCATCCGGTCCTCCCTCGGGTGCGCTGGGGAGAGACACCGCCACGCTGGACCCACCGCGTGCACGGCACCCGGTACGGCATGGTGTGTCCCGTGCGCGCTTCCCATCCGGACTCTCACCGTCGGTCCAGGAGTTCCACCTGGTCCAGCCGGTCGCTGGATGCGACCGGGTCGCGGATCTGTCACCGCCAGTTCGGACTTTCACCGACCCCAGAGCACACGAGCTCATCTCGTTGGGGAGAATGTACCGCGTGCGAGTGCGCTCGGCCGCCTCCGCACTCATGTGATCAGCCCCACCTCGACAGGGTGTCCGAATGCGGACGGCACCGCAGGCGGGCCGCCCGCGCCCGGGCCTCACTTCTTGCGGTACAGGGACTTGGTGGCGTAGACCGGCTCGTTAGTGACCTGGACCCCCAGGGCGCGGAAGATGCCCTCGTCCACGGACCCCAGGATCGTGGAGGTGTGGACGTCGCAGCCCCGCAGCGTCTCGGAGCTGGTCGAGGGCCTTGCGGGCGTTGTCGTCCCCGTTGGCGGACACGGCCAGGGCGATGAGCACTCGTCGCGTGCAGCCGCGGGTTGCGGCTGCCCAGTCCCTGAGTCTTGAGCTTCTGGATCGGCTCGATGGAGGCCGGGGCCAGCAGGTCGACGCTGTCATCGATCCCGGCCAGGACCTTGAGGGGCGTTGAGCAGCATCGCCGAGGAGCAGCCCAGCAGAGCCGAGGTCTTACCCGTCACGATGCGCCCGTCGGGCAGCTCGATCGCCGAGGCGGGCTCACCGGTGGCCGCCGCCACCTCCAGCGTGGGCGGCACGACGGGACGGTCCTCTGCTGACCCCCACCTTGGCCATGAGCAGCGCGATCCGTTGGGACTGGACGGGGGCGATGACGTCGCGCTTCTCGGTCACCAGGGCCCGGTAGTAGCGGCGGATGATCTCCTGGCTGGCGGCCTGCCGGCAGACTCGTCATCGCAGATGCGGTTACCTGCCATGTTGACGCCCATGTCCGTGGGGGAGGCGTGGGGCGAGGACCCCAGGATCCTCCTCGAACAGACGGGTCAGGACCGAAGACCTCAACGTCGGTTGAAGCTGATCGGTCTGGACGCCGTGGGCCGCCAGATGGAAGGGGTCGATCATGTTGACGTCGTCGGGGTCGCGGTGGCGGCCTCGTAGGCGATGTTGACCGGGTGGTCAGGGGAGGTTCCAGATCAGGAAGGTCTCGAACTCGCGTAGCCCGAGGAGATGCCCCGCAGGTGGTCGTGGTAGATCCGGGACAGGCGGTGGCCATCTTGCCGCTGCCCGGGCCGGGGGCGGTGACGACCACGAGGTCCCGGCGGGTCCGATGTCACTCGTTGCGCCCGTATCCCTCCTCGGAGACGATGCGGGTGACGTCACCGGGTAGCCGGGGATGGGGAAGTGACGATAGACCGATACCCAGCGACTCCAGCTTGCGTTTTGAAGTCGTGGGCCTGATGATTGTCCTCGGTCCACTGGTCGCGACGACGCCCGCACGTAGAGCCCGTAGCTGCAGGGAAGGCGTCGATGTGGCGCAGCAGGTCGTCCTCGTAGGAGATGCCCAGGTCCGCGCGGACCTTGTTGCGGGCGAGGTGCTTGGCGTTGACCGCCATGACGATCTCGACCTCGTCGGCCAGCTCGGCGAGCATGACAATCTTGTTGTCCGTGAGCCCGGCAGCAGCGCGAGGCGTGCATGTCGTCGATGAGCTTGCCGCCGGGCTCGAGATGGAGCTTGCCGCCGAACTGGGCGCGGCGCTCCGCAATGTGGCTGGACTGCATCCGCAGGTACTTGTCGCGGTCGAATCCGATGCGCAATGGGCTCTCCTTGAAGCGGTCTGATGAACGGGAACGGGGTGAGGATATGGAAAAAGGGAGGGCGCCTCCCGGTGGGAGGCGCCCTTCAGATGCTCACTGCTGCGGTGGCCTCAGAGCGAGGCGACGCGCTTGGGCGAGCTTGGACTTTCGGTTGGCGGCCTGGTTCTTGTGGATGACGCCCTCGGAGCACGGCCTTGTCCCAGCTGCGGGAGGCGGCCTTTCGAGATGCTCGAGCGCGGCGTCCTTGTCACCGGCCTCGACTGGCCTCGCGCACGCGGCGCACGTAGGTCTTGAGCTCGGACTTGACGGACTGTTGCGCAGGCGGGCCTTCCTCGTTGGTCCTAATACGCTTGATCTGGGACCTGATGTTCGCCACGGGTGAAACTTTCTCGCGTCTGATTGGTCGATGGCCGGAGAGAGGGTTTCGCGCCACGGGCTGACATGAGGTGGTGGGGCACCTGGCTGACCCGGTCGCCGGACCCCGCAGCCGGCCAGGCCAGGTCCAGTAGGCGACTGTCATGTCAGGATCCCCGCATCCCCAGGCGTGAAACGGGGTGCAGGCGTGGTGTATCGCCCCATGACCCGTTGCGCTGCAGACTGTGCTCCGGATGTGCTCAGGAGTGGTGGTGGCGGCGCAGGGCGGCGACGACGCCGTCGAAGACCTGCCGGCTCATCGTGGCCCCTCGCGTCGCACCGAGGCCGGCTCCACCAGGAGCAGGCGGTCCAGGCGCACCTCGCTGGGGCGGCCCTGACGGTCCCAGTCGCCAGTTCCGACGTCGTGCCAGAAGCGCCCCCTAGCGCGCCTCTGAGCGATCATCTCGATCATGGTCCTTGCTCGTCATCTGGGCCGCAACGAGGCGGGTCTCATGACGTGCCAGGATCAGCACCGCCGATCTTTGCCCTGAGCGGGATCCTCCTCGAGAGGAACGGCCCACACCACTTCACCGGGGTCGCGTCGCGTCGGGGTCGGGGAGTAGCTGAAGGCAGGCAGTCCCAGGGCGACGACGTCGTAGACGCCGACCCCGAGGAGGACGACGTGGGTGATAATTTGGGGCGAACGGGCTCGAACGGGCGCAGTGGGTTTGCCGGGGTCCGCAGATCCGGCCGGCGTACTCCCGGACGGGTCCGGCGAGGTCGACGGCTTTGGCGAGTGCGTCGCTCACGGCGTCGGAGGCGGCGCGACCGAGCAGGCTGAGGATCCGATTGAGCAGACTGGCCAGCGGGCGCCACCCATCGTCTGGCGAGAGTGCCGGGACGCCGTGGCCGCCGAGGGTCGGTGCCGGTGACCAACAACGCGGTGGTCCCTCCCCGGTGGGGAGGGACCGCCGGTGATGCGCGGATCGCGGTGACTCGCGGTGCGTCCGAAGGTTCTAGTTCTTCGTGCGCGTCACGGCGGTGCAGACCGCGAAGGATGCGGCCTCGATACCGGCGCCGCTGTCGGCGACGTCGATCTGGGTGGTCAGTCCCTTGAGGGATCCTTGGCGTCGCAGGTGCCCAGGGCCTTCCAGCCGTCCTCGGTGATCGCGTCGGCGTTGATCGTGTACGTGTTCCAGAAGGTCATGGTGGTTGTGGGTTTCCGGGCATGGGGGTCTCCCGTTGGCAGCCAGACGGAACCGTCCTCCCGGAAAACGAAGGCGTTGATGTCGACTCGCCACGGGAGGCCGAGTGCCCCACATGTTCCGTATATCGACGCCGGCGGGGAGGTGGTCGCAGGACGACGTCGGAGGTTCTCCCTCGGCGTCGGTCTTGTTGGTGAAGGTGACGGTGTACTCGACCTCGACCTTGTAGGTGCCGGTGGGGAGCGACCCCGATGCTGCTCTGGAGCTCTTGCCGAGACCTCGCCGACAGGACGGTCGTCGGTGAGTCGCTGGAGAAGGTCTTGTCACCGGTGGTGACCTCGGCTATGATCGTGTTGCGCCCGACGACGCCGGTCAGGTCCACCTGGCAGGGTGACTTCTTTACCCTCGGGCACTCGCCTTGCCGCTGGAGACCTTGAGGTTCTCTGCCGGTCCCTTGGCAGAGACGACCTGCCGCCGAAGGCGGTCAGGCTCGAGTCAGGGCGGTGACCTGGGCCCTGTCCTGGAGCGGCTTGCGGAGATGGTGAAGTCGGACAGGGGGTGGTCGAGGTCGTTCTTCGCTTTCATGGTGAAGCGCCCGGCGTCCTTGGCGGCGCCGTCGACCTTGACCGCCTCGGTGGTGACGGTGGTGTGCGCACTGGCTGCCGGCTTCTGCGCCGTAGCCGTGGGCCTGAGAACCAGACTGCTCGTGGAGGTCGCGATCGTGGGGTGAAGCTGTAACTACGCGCATCGGTACCGGGCGACACCGCCGTGGCCCCGAGGTCTAGGTCGAAGGAGGAGCTCCGATTCCACAGGATGGTGAACTTGGGCTTATGTGGGTCAGGCTCCAGGTGCTCCGGGTGCGGTGACGGCTTCGACCTCGCCGGCGCTGTCCCCGAAGTCGTTGTGGTGCAGCTCGATCGAGGTGCCCAGGCCTGGAGTCGCCCACTTGGTCTCGGGCGCGCCCCTCACCGCCCTGAGCGTAGAAGGTGCTCGTCGGCGACGCGGTCCGGCGAGGGGCAGGTCCAGTCCACTGGCCCGGCACGGAGTCCGCCTCAATGGTGACGGTGGGCTTCGCCAGGGTGCGATCGCGGAGGGATGTGGACCTTCCCAGCTCAGGCAGTCAGTGGCGTCGTCGGAGCCGTGGCAGCCGGCACCGGCCATGCTGTAACGCCCCTCGACGGTGATGCCGGTGTCGGGCGCAGTGGTGGGGTAGCGGCGCTCGCTGGGGCGGCGACGGTGCCGGCGGCGAGCGGGGGAGGCCATGGCGACGCCCAGGAGGCGTCGCCATGACCGAGCGGGATGAGAAGGTGGGGTGTGCATGAGCACGCCTTTCTCGAGATGATCGGATGGGGAACCAATGGTCCTGTTAATATACCGTTAAGAAGGACATTATCGAAAGGTTGGATCAGTTCTACTGGCACCCGATTTCTCGTTTCGTAAGATAAATACTACGAAGGTCGACTGACCGGTGTCCGTGGTCAGTTCTCCGTGCGCGTCACGGGGGTACAGATCGAGTGGGTCCCGGCCTCGATGCCGGCGTAGCTGTCGGCGACGTCGATCTGGGGTGGTCCAGTCCCTTGGAGGATCCTCGCGTCGCAGGTGCCCAGAGCCTTCAACCATCCTCGGTGATCGCCCTCGGCGTTGACCGTGTAGGGTGTTCAAGAAGGTCATCGTGGTTGACGAGTTGGCGTTCAGGGAATCACTGGTACGCAATGACAAGGAGCCGTCATTCTGGATGGCGTAGCTGTCCGGGCCGACCCACCACGGGGTACCAGTGCCCGTCACGCCTTGAGCGTGAAGCCGGAGGGGACCTGAGGCCGCAGGGCGATATCGGAGCTGTACCGTCGGCGTCGGTGGTGTTGGTGAAGGTGACGGTGTAGCCGACCTCGACCTCGTAGGTGCCGATGGGGTCAGCCTCAACGCCGAGGTCAGTGGGCTGGACCGTCACCTCGCCGAGTGGGCGGTAGTCGAAGAAGTCGTTGGAGAAGGTCTGGTCGCCGGTGGTGAGTCCGGCCGTGATCGTGTTGCGTCCGGCGACGCCGGTCAGGTCCACCTGGCGGAGATCTCCTTGCCCTGGGGTACCTTCTGCCTTGCCGCTGGAGACCTGAGGGCTCTCGGCCGGTCCCTTGGCAGAGACGACCTCGCCGCCGAAGGCGGTCAGATCGCAGGTCAGGGCGGTCACCTGTGACCGTCCCCTGGATCTGCCCGCGGAGATGGTGAAGTCGGACAGGGGTGTGGTCGAGTCGTTCCTCGCCGTCATGGTGAAGCGCCCGGCGTCCTCGGCGGCGCCGTCGACCTTGACCGCCTCGGTGGTGACGGTGGCGTGAGGAGCGCTGGCCGCCGGCTTCTGCGCCGTGACAGTGGGCCGAAGAATCGCGTTGCGCGTGGAGACGTCGATCGTTGGTGTGAAGTGATAGCTGCGCGTATCCGCGCCGGGCTTTACCGCCGTGGCCCCGAGATCCAGGTCGAGGTAGGAGCCTGTCCCAGGCGGCGTTGGAAGTTGACCTCGTAGGTCAGACTCAGGTGCTCGGGGAGTGCAGGTGATCGCCTTGACCGATCCTGCGCTCGTCCCCGTGGTGGTTGTAGAGGCCGGCGAGGAGGCCTAGGGTCGGATTCGGCCAGTTTGGCTGGGGGTCGCCCTGGTCCCTCTTGATGTAGAAGGCGCTCGTCCCAGCCACCTTGTCACCGTCCGGCGTGGGGCAGGTCCAGGGTCCACTGGCCCGGCACGGAGTCAGCCTCAATGGTGACGTTGGTAGAGCCCTTCGGGGTGATGGCCGATGGAACACGAACTCTCCAGCTCAGACATCCCTCGGCATTGTCGGAGCCGTGGCAGCGGCACCGGCCGTGTTGTAACGCCCTCAACGGTGATGTCGGCATCAGCGGATGCCGGAGCAGCGACGGTGCCGGCGGCGAGCGGGAGAGCCATGGCGACGCCTGGGAGGCGTCGCCATGGCCGAGCAGGATGAGAAGGTGGGGTGTATGAGCACGCCTTTCTCCGAGGTGATCGGGATGGGAACTAATTGCATCATTAATGTACCGACAAGGTGGACATTATTGAAAGGTTGGATCAGTTCTACTGACGCTCGGTTTCTCATCTCGTAAGAAAGCTACGAAGGTCGGGTGGCGACGACTTTCGCCTACCCGACCTTCGTCTATTCAGGTCGACTGACCGGTGTCCGTGGTCAGTTCTCCGTGCGCGTCACGGTGGTGCGAGACTGAGTGGGTCCCGGCCTCGATGCCGGCGTCGCTGTCGGCGACGTCGATCTGGGTGGTCAGTCCCTTGGAGGGATCCTTGGCGTCGCAGGTGCCCAGGGCCTTCCAGCCCTCCTCGATGATCGCGTCGGCGTTGACCGTGTAGGTGTTCAAGAAGGTCATCGTGGTGGACGAACCGGCATACAGGGGCTCGGCCGTCGACAACGACACGGAGCCATCCGGCTCGATGATGTAGTCGTCCATGGTGATCCACCACGGGACACCAGTCACACGCTCTTGAGGGTGAAGCCGGCGGGGAGGTGAGGTCGCAGAATGATATTGGAGCTGTACCCGTCGGCGTCGGTGGTGTTGGTGAAGGTGACGGTGTAGCCGACCTCGACCTCGTAGGTGCCGGTGGGGGCGGCCTCGACGCCGAGGTCAGTGGGCTGGACCGTGACTTCGCCGACGGGGCGGTCGTCGGTGTAGTCGCTGGAGAAGGTCTGGTCGCCGGTGGTGAGTCCGGCCGTGATCGTGTTGCGTCCGACGATCGCCGGTCAGGTCCACCTGGCAGGGGATCTCGCCCTGGGGTACCTTCGCCTTGCCGCTGGAGACCTTGAGGCTCTCGGCCGGTCCCTTGGCAGAGACGACCTCGCCGCCGAAGGCGGTCAGGTCGCAGGTCAGGGCGGTGACCTGGGCCTGTCCCCTGCCTCGCGAGGCGGAGATGGTGAAGTCGGGCAGTGGTCGAGTCGTTCTTCGCCTTCAGGGCTGTGAAGCGCCCAGCGTCCTTGGCACCGTCGACCTCTGACCGCCCCGGTGGTGACCGTGGCGTGGGTGGCGCTGGCTGCCGGCTTCTGCGCCGTAGCCGTGGGCCTGAGAACCTGGCTGGCCGTGGAGGTCGTGATTGTGGGGCTGAGCTGTAGCGCATCCGCACCAGCGCTGCGCGTGGCCCCGAGGTCCAAGCCGAGGTAGGAGCTCTTGTCCCAGGCGGCGTTGAAGTTGACCTCGTAGGTCAGACTCAGGTGCCCAGGAGTGCAGGTGATCGCCTTGACCGATCCTGCGCTGTCCCGTGGTGGTTGTTGTAGAGGCCGATACAGTTCAGGTCGGATTCGGCCAGTTTGGCTGAGGCCTCGCCTTCTTTGATGGTAGAAGCGCTCGTCCCGCCACCTTGTCACCGCATCCGGGCGTGGGGCAGGTCCAGGTCCACTGGCCCGGCACGGAGTCGGCCTCAATGGTGATGTTGGTGGAGCTGTTCGGGGCTGTGTCGGAGGGACGCGAACTCCCCAGCTCAGGCAGCCGGCGGCGTCATCGGAGCCGTGGCAGCCGGCACCGGCCGTGTTGTAACGCCCCTCAACGGTGATGCCGGTATCAGGTGCGGCGGCAGAGGTAGCGGCGCTCGCTGGAGCGGTACCGGCGGCGAGCAGAGAGCCATGGCGACGCCCAGGAGGCGTCGCCATGGCTGAGCGGGATGAGAAGGTGGGGTGTGCATGAGCACGCCTTCTCCGAGATGATCGGGATGGGAACCAATTGCCTTGTCAATATACCGTTAAGAAGGACATTATCAAAGGTTGGATCAGTTCTACCGACGCCCAGTGTCTTCCGGCCCTCCTCGGTGATCGTGTCTGGAGCTGGATGAGAATGGACCGCAAATTAAGACAAAGGTCGGATGTGCGAAGACTCGTCACATCCGACGCTTTTGTCGTTCTGTTCTCCGTGCTTTTAATGAGGCGCTGCGTTCGCGGCAGGTTTCTGCACGGTTGCCGTGATTTTTCTGGGGTGTTGTCCGCGGAGTGGTGACTGTCGGTGAGAAGGGTAGGTGTGCTGGCCGGATCCCGGGTCGTTGTGGTCGTTCCGAAGCTCAGGTCGAGGTAGGAGCCTCCGCGCGCACCAGGTCATCAATCTTGTAGGTGATGCCCAGGTGCTCCGGGGTGCACGTGATGGCGTCGACCTGCCCGGCGCTGTCTCCGTACGATCCGTAGTGGAGGCGCGCGAAGCGTCTCGAGATCGGAACTGCCCAGCTTCTTGCTCTCACCTCCGATGGGGGCGTCGATAGAACGACGCCGTTCCCCGGCGACCCGGTCGTTCGCGAGGCGAGTTCCATGCCCACTCGACCGGGGACGGAGTCGACCTCAACGGTGACGGTCAGCTCCTTCTTCGGCGCGATGGTGGAGGGGATGCGCAGGCCCCAGCGCTGAGGCAGTCGGTGCTGGTGCCCGAGCCCTCGGCATCCCCGCCGCCTCGAATGTAGATTCCGGAGGCGATGATGCTATCGGGGCGGCCTGTGCCGGTGAAGAGGAAGCCGGCGAGGAGCAGGGGAGGGGCTGCGATGGCACCGGTGAGGCGCCGTCGGGATGAGGCTGGTTGTCGTTGTGGCAGATGCATGAGCAACCTCTTTCACGGGGTAGTGGGGACAGAAATGACTACCCGGTCAATATGCCGTGGTGCGCGTCACTCGTAAAGAGGATCCGGCCCCTGTTGTGAGGCGGCAGCAGGCCGGTTCAGTGCCGGCGCGTGGCGTCCTTCATGGTGGCGGTGAAGGCGACGAGCTCGCTGCGCAGTGCCCCGAGCGCATAATGACGGCGCTCCTCGTTGCCGCGCCCACCGTTATCGCCAGAGTGGCCGCCACGATCCGGGGGCAAAGCGCTCGACGATCTTGACCGTGGCGGACCGCTGATCGCCCCGTCGGCGCCCGCGGCGATCGCCTCCGGCAACCTGCGCGGGCGTGGAGATGCCGAAGCCCAGCATGACGGGTGCGGCGGAGTCGGCGCGAAGGCGCTCCACCGACTCGGCCAGCCCCACGGTGGACGAGGCCCTCTCGGTACCAGTCACGCCCACCCGGGAGACGGCGTAGAGCGTAGCCGCGTGAGGCCGCTGCCACCGCGTCCAGGGTTTCGGCGGCGGCCGACGGCGGTGCGATGTAGACGGCGTCGATGCCGGCCTCCTCGGCAGCACGGCTGAAGAGTGCCGACTCGCGGATCGGGACGTCGGGCAGCAGCACCGAGTCGATGCCGACCTGGGCACACTCGGTGTAGAAGCGCCCAGGCCCATCGCGAAGGGCACGTTGCCGTAGATGAGCATGCCGATGGGCAGCTGCGGGTGGCGCCGGCGTACCCGCGCGACCACCTCCAAGCAGTCGCCGAAGCCGGCCCCAGCGGCCAGCGCCCTGACGTGCGCCTTCTGGATCGTGGGTCCGTCGGCGACTGGGTCGGTGAAGGGCACACCCAACTCCAGGGCGTCGGCCCCACCGGCGATGAGGGGTCCTCGATGACGGCCTCGCTGGTGGTCGGGTCGAGGTCGCCGACCATGACGAAGGGGACGAGGCACCTCACCGCGCTCCTTGAGAGCGGCGAACATCGCGGGTAGCGGCTCGTGTCAGAACTCCTCGTTTGGGCCGGTGCTCATGCCTGCGTTTAGACCTGCGTACCAGTGCGTTTGCCCATCTGCTCCACCATGCGCGCAGCCGGGCGACGGCACCGTCGGTGGAGAACGAGCGCCAACCGCGCCCGCACCTGATCGAGATCCTTGTCCCCGCGGCCCGACAGGCACACCAGTAGGATCGGGGGCTCCTCGCCGTCGGGCACCTCCCGGGCCATGGCCAGAGCCTGTGCCAGGGCGTGAGCCGACCCACGGCCGGGATGATCCCTCGTGGCGCGAGAGCAGCTGGAAGGCCCTCGATCGCATCGTCATCGCAGATACCGACGTAGCGGGCCCTGCCGGTGTCCGATAACCAGGCGTGCTCGGGCCCCCACGCCCGGTAGTCCAGGCCCGCCGAGACGGAGAAGGACTCCTCGACCTGTCCCTCGGAGGTGCGCATGAGGGTAGCTGCGCCCCGTGGAGGATGCCCACCAGTCCCTTTGTTGATGGGGGCGCCGTGGCGGGGCGTGTTCAGTCCCTCACCGGCGGGCTCGACACCGATGAGCTCGACGCCGGGGTCGTCGATGAAGTCCGCGAACATGCCGATCGCGTTGGGACCCCCACCCACGCAGGGCGATGACCGAGTCCGGCAGACGCCCCTGTCAGCCCCAGCACCTGGGCGCGGGCCTCACGGGAGATGACCCGGTGGTACTCGCGACGATCGTGGGGAAGGGATGAGGCCGGCGGCCGTGCCTCAGCAGGTAGTGGGTGTCGGCGAAGGAGGCGGTCGAGTCGCGCAGCGCCTCGTTGACGGCGTCCTTGAGCGTGCCGGCGCCGCTGTCCACCGGCACTACCGTGGCGCCCATGAGTTCCATGCGCTCGACGTTGGAAGCCTGGCGTACGACGTCGGTGGCCTATGTAGATGGTGCAATCCAGTCCAGCAGGGCACAGACCATGGCGGTGGCCGTTCCGTGCTGGCCCGCACCGGTCTCGGCGATGATGCGCCGCTTGCCCATCCGCTTGGCCAGCAGGGCCTGCCCAGGACCTGGCTGCCCTTGTGACGCTGCCGTGGACCAGGTCCTCGCGCTTGAGCAGGATGCGGGCGTTGCCCTCCAGCGGAAGGTTGCGCAGCTCGGTGACTGTTGTGGGACGTCCCAGGGTAGCGGGTCATCAGAGCGTGTCCAGCTCGGCGGCGAAGGCGGGGTCGGCCTGCGCAGTCGATGAAGGCGTCCTCGAGCTGGTCCAAGGCCGGGATGGGCAGCTCGGGTACGAACTGCCCGCCGTAGGGTCCGAAGAGGCGGGCAGGCGCGGGTGGTGCCTTTCCTCGCCCTCGCCCGGTTCCTGGTCCGACGGCGACGTTGCGCCCTGGCTCTGGGACTCGTCCGTCCCGCTGTGGCAGCGGCTACCGCGGTGGCCAGGTCTCGGGCGGCCTCGGCCGGTCCGGGGCTCCGGACAGGGACGAGCCCACCAGGAGGGCATCCACCAGGCCGGAGGGCGCCGTACGTCGTCGGGCGTGCTGACCCCGACTCGCCGATGAGGACCACTCCCGGCCGGGGCCAGTGGGGCCAGCTTCTCGGTGCGGGCCAGGTTCAGTGTCCAGGGTGCGCAGGTCCGCGGTTGTTGATGCCGATGACCTCGGCGCCCAGCGCCGCGCGCGTGCATCTCCCCTCAGCTCGAGACCTCCGTGAGCACCTCCATGCCCAGGCAGCGCGCCAGGCTCGGCCAGTTCTCAGTAGACGTCGTCGGGCACCACCGAGAGCATGAGCAGGATCGCGTCCGCCCCCAGGCTGCGGGCCCGCCAGCACCTGGACCTCATCGACGATGAAGTCCTTGCACAGGACGGGGACGTCCACCACCTCGCGCACGGCCGCCAGGTCGTCGAAGGAGCCGTTGAAGCGGTCGGGCTCGGTGAGTACCGAGCCGCGGCCGCATGGGTGCGTACTGCGCGGCGAGCGCAGCCGGTCGTAATCGGAGCGGATGGTCCCGCGCGAGGGTGAGGCCGCCTTGCACTCCATGATGAGGGCCGGCTGCGGGCCGCTGCCCCGCCGCTGCGAGTGCGGGGCTGCGGCGAGAGCGAGCGCTGCGAGTGCGGCACTCGGCGCGCGCAGGTGCCCGAAAGCGGGCGCGCAGCTCTCGATGCGCTCACGGGCGCGCCTGGACGATCGAGTCCAGGACGGTGCCCGTGGCGATGAGCCGCGCCTCGACCGGCTCACGGTGCGCGCGCTCGCCGGGGTCCAGTCGGGGAGCCGGGATCCATGGAGGGAATGGGGGCGGTATCGGGGGTGGTCACGGTCTCTCCTCAGGCCCGCTCGGCGGCTGAATCGTCGGCGGGCTCACTGGCCAATTCACTGGCTCGGTCATGGACTCCAGGTGGCGGGCCACGCGGCCAGAACGGATCCGCTCCAGTGCCATGGCGGTGCCGTCTGCGAGGTTGTCGGCGGGCCTGCGAGATACAGCAGGGGCGCCGGCATTGACAGCGATGGCGTCGCGATGGGCCGGCCTGCCCTCACCGAGATGGCCTCGCGCAGCAGACGGGCGTTGTCGGCAGGCCCCGCCCAGCAGATCGGCCAGCTCGTAGGTGCTCACCCCCAGTTCCTGGGGCGCGACCTCGTAGGACTTGACCCCGCGAGAGTCAGCCTCGCGCACGAGCGTCGGCCCGTGGACGGCGATCTCGTCCAGGCCCGAGCCATGACGACCAGCGCCCGCTTGCGTCCCAGCTGGACCATCGCCTCCGCGATCATGTCCAGCATGCTCGGGTCCCACACGCCCATGAGTTGGAAGGTCAGGTGGGCCGGGTTCACCAGCGCCCCAGGACGTTGAAGATCGTGGGCGTCGCCAGCGCTCTGCGCACCGGGGCCACGTGCCGCATGGCCGGATGGTAGGCCTGGGCGAACAGGAAGGTGAAGTGGTCACGGGCCAGCAGCTCGACCGCCGTGGCCGGGTCCACGTCCAGGGCAGTCCCCAGCCTCGGCGATGACGTCGGCTGCCCCGTCTTGGAGGAGACGGCCCGGTTGCCGTGCTTGGCAGCGCGAGTCCCCATCGGGCGGCCACCAGGCCCGCCCCGTGGAGATGTTGATCGTGCCTACGCCGTCGCCCCGGTGCCGACGACGTCCACCAGTGGAAGGTCACCGAGGGAAGGCCCGGCCGCCTGGCGGAAGGCGTTCGCGGCCCCGGCGACCTCCTGGGGCTCCTCGCCGCGGGCATGCAGCGCCGCCAGCAGCGCCGCCGTCTCCACCTCGGACAGGTCACCGGCGCCCAGGGCGGCGAAGACCGTGGAGGCCTGCTCACGGCGAGGCGCCGCCCTGAACGACTTCGCGCAGTAGCTCGTGCGCTTCCTGCGCCGTGGCAACATGCGTGCCGTCCGCGGCAGTGGGGGCCGCATTGTTGGTCTCACTCCATCGGTCTGTAGCTCCTTCACGGATGGTTGAGGCTTGGGGCGCCTCGGGGACGATTCTGCCTGAGTGGCTCCGCAGTTGCGGGGATCTGCGGGATGACGTGAGGCGGCGTGGCTCAGGGAGGTTCGGGCCAGGTCGGCGGTGATGGACTTGAGCAGAGCCGGCCCCTGAGGGGTGAGGATCGACTCGGGATGGAACTGCAGCCCGACCGCCGGAGCCGATCGGTGCCGGGCCGCCATGACAATGCCATCGACCCTTCGACCGGCGCAGTGCGGGCCAGGCTGACAAGCGCCTCGGGCGGCGTGCGCGTGCCCAGCGAGTGATAGCGGGCCACATCCAGCGGTCCGCCGTCGAGCACCGTGAAGGCCGGGTCCGCGCGGCCGGCCTCGGTGACCTCGACGCGGTCGGAGCGACCGTGGACCGGGCCGACCGGGCGACCCGTCCGCCGCAGGCCTCGACGAGGGCCTGCAAGCCCAGGCAGATGCCCAGCGTCGGGATCGCCTGCTCCAGTGCGGCGGCGATGAGCTCCATGAGGCATCCCGATGTCGCCGGGTGAGCCCGGACCGGGGGACAGGCACAGAACCGGGCGGCGAGCGGACTCGTGCTCGGCCTCGGTGGGCTCCAGAGCGGCGAGCACCCGGGAGACCGGTACGTTGTTGCGATAAACCTCGATGTGGGAGCCGAGCGTGGCGAACTGGTCGACGAGGTTGTAGACGAAGGAGTCGCGGTTGTCGAGCAGGACCACCGGGTCGGGGCCGAGACTGCCACGGTGTCCTTCTCCGTGCTGTTCACTGCGCCATTCACCATGCTCTTGGCCATGCTATTCACTGTGTTCTGCCCGCTGCGCCGAGTGCTGGTATTGGTCATGGCTCAAACCTCCTTGCCGGTCCGGTCGATGACGAGGGCGGCGCCCTGTGCGGCGGCCACCGCCTCGGGACGGCACGGGCCTTGTGGACGGTCTCGGCGGCCTCGGCGGCCGGGGAGGACGCGGCCACCACGCCGGCCCGGCCTGGACCAAGGCGGTCCTGTCGGCCACGAAGCCGGGAACGGATGACGATGCAGGGTGTCCAGCTCGCCGTCTCCGCGGATGTAGCCCACCGAGCCGCCGTAGGAACCACGCCGCACGCCCCTCGGCCCGGCGGATGAGCTCGGCGGCCGCAGCTTGGGCGCCCCGGTGAGGGTGCCCATCGTCATGGAGGCGCGGAAGGCGTCCAGAGCATCCAGGTCATCGGCCAGCTCGCCGGAGACCTCCTGAGACCAGGTGCATCACCCGGCTGTAGCGGTCCACGCGCAGGGTCCTGAACGCTGCGGGTGCCCGGACGGCTGACCCGGGCGACGTCGTTGCGGGCAAGGTCCACGAGCATGACGTGCTCGGCAACCTCCCTTGCGTCGGTGCGCGCAGCTCAGCTCCAGACGGTGTCGCGCTCGTGATCCACCGAGCCGTCGGGGGTGCAGCCCGCGCGGACGGGTCCCTGCGATCGGGACGGATGGCGACCCGGCCGCGCGCGCTCGAGTGCAGCAGTGCCGACTCGGGGAGGCCCCGAACAGCTCGAGTCCGGGGCCGCGATCGGGAACATGTAGGGCTCGGGTTGGCCTGGCGCAGCACACGTGGTAGGCGGCCAGCGTGTCCGGGCAGGGCGATGGTGAAGCCGCGCGAGGGCACCACCTGATAGATGTCGCCGTCGGCGATGTAGCCGCGCATCGTCTCCACAACCGCCTCGAAGTCGGCGTCGGAGATGGTGGGCTCCGCGTGCAGGACCGGGCAGCCGGCGGCGGCTGTCGACGCGGACGGAACCTGCTGCCGTCGGCACCGTCGACCGGCTCATCGGTCGCGTCGTCGATGGCTGCGGCCAGCGCGTTCATGCGCGACTCCCAGGTCCACGGCGTCGACGGAGGCTCCCACCAGGGTCGCCTCCTGTGGGGTGGTCGACGACGAGGATGATGCGGGCGTCGTAGAAAAGGTAGTCCGGGCGGGTATTGGCACCCTGGTCCACCTCGGGCAGGGACTCGAAGGTGGACAGGTAGTCGAAAGCGAAGGTCCCCGCCTCCAACGGCAGATGAGGGTGATCGATCTCGGTTCCGGCCAGGGACCCGCAGCGGCTCGATGGTGGACAGGGGCCGTGAGAGCCTCGCGTTCCTCGATCGCTGGGTCGTCGTCGGCGCTGGTGGGCAGGGCTGAGCGTGAGCCGGTTGGGGGAGCGGTCCGTGACGTGCTCGCCCAGGTGCTGTTCCAGGCGGGCCAGGGCGGCAGGCCGTCGGGCCCGGGGCCCCTGACCGTCGACGGCGTCCAGCGCCTCAGCAGTGACAGTTCCGCCCCAGCAAGTCATCCTGGCCGAGGCCTCAGGACGGCGACCGTGGTGCGCGAGACCTTGGTCGTGATGTCGGCGCTCTCGAGCAGGATGCAGTCCACGGGGCGTACCGTGCTAGTCGCCGGTGTCGCTTTCTGCGCCTCCGACCGGGTATCCAGTGATGCGCGGCAGGCCTGTGCGGGTCAGGTGCTCCAGGAGGGCACCGCCGTCGGCGTGGTAGCGCACTCTGGCGCGTGAGGACGATCGGTGGAGGGCAGCAGAGGGCGCGGCTGGAGGTGCTGCATCTGACACGGTGGGTGGCATGGGGCCTCTTTCCTGAGATCGTGGGTCAGGCGGGCCTCCTCACTCATGCTATCGGGCGGGCCCGCGGTGAGCGAGCCGGTACGTCCTAGCGCGTCAGGGTGGTGGCTCGCCTCAAGGGGAGCCACCACCACTGGCGGTCGCGGAACGCTGTCATAGCACAGAGGTAGAACGAGGTTGTCAAGCGGCCAAATCGGCGGCAGAAGATGAGATGCGTGTCCGGATTGGCGGCGCAGGATGAGATCGCTCGGTGTCTCACCATGCCGGCGGTGGGCCGCTAAGAGCAGAGAACCTCTTACTGGAAGCGGCGGGGAGGCACGCTGGGGTGGAGGATTTTCTGCTCGAGGTCGAGGGGACTCGTGCTGGGGGAGGAGGATCTTCTGCTCGAGGTCGAGGGACTCGCGCTGGGGAGAGGACTCCTTATCCGAGGCAGAAGGGCTCGCGCTGGCGGTCGTACTGGGGCCAGGGCTCTTACCGGACACGTTGTCCACGGCGGCGGCCGCGTTGACAATGCCGGCGCCGCAGGCCTCCCGCGATCGCATTCTGCCATTGGAGTAGCTGTATTCTGCAGTATGGTGACGACCTCTTCGGCCTTCAGATCGGGGTTAAGAGCCAGCATCAGCGCAACCGTTCCGGACACGTGGGGGTCGCCTGGCTGGTGCCCATCATGATGGCATAGTCGGGATCCTGTGGAGCTTTCGTGGATTTGTCGGCCAAGGACAAAATACCGTTCTCGGCGGCGTCGATTTCACCGCCGGGGGCGGAGATATCGACACCGGTCCCATAGTTGGAGAAGGAGGATCGGGCACCGGTCTTCGTAGAGGCGCCGACGGTGATGACGTTCTTACAGCCCGCAGGGGCGACGTTGCGCACGTCCTGATCATCGTTCCCGGCGGCGGCGACGATGATTGAGCCGCGTGCGACAGCGGCATCGATGGTCTTCTGGAAGAAGCGCGGGCAGCTGCCGGTGCCGCCTATGCTCATATTGATGATCCGGGCGGGGTTCTCGTTGTCCGGTACGCCGTTGACCTTGCCCCCGAGGCCCAGGTGACGGCGTCGATGGTGTCGGCGCGTGGAACCGCATCGGCCCAGGACGCGCACGGGCACGATTTTTGGCATCCGGGGCGACGCCCGCCACTCCGTTCTTGTTGTTCGTGCGCGCGGCGATAGTGCCGGCCACGTGGGAACCGATGCCAGCTCGACGTCTGATCCTTGCTGGCCCCGCCACTCCGAAGAACAGTCGCCCTGCTTGATCCAGTCGCCCTCGTCGGACGGGTCCGCGTCACAGCCATCGTTGTCGCGAGCCCTTGCGGGATCGGAGATGAAGTCGTAGCCGGGCAGGAGCTGGCCTCAAAGTCCGGATGGTTGCTCAGGATGCCAGTGTCGATGACGGCTACCGTGACGCCCTTGCCCGTGGACTGCGACCAGGCGTTGGTGGCGTTGATGCCGTAGGAGCCCGAGGTCATGTCCCACTGCTTGGAGAAGTACTGATCGTCGGGGGACGTTGCTGTCCTCGGAGGAGGCGTTGTCCACGGCGGTCATGTGCATATCGGGCTCGACGGACTCAATGCCGTTGGCGGCCTCAAGTGTGAAAATGAACTCCTTGACCTGGTTCACAGTGAGCTTGTCGCTCAGTTTGACACCGGCCGTGCTCAGGGAGTGCGCGGTAACGTTCTCCACCTTGACTGAGAACTTCCCGGCGGCGTTGTCCAGCGTCTGCCTGTCCTCGGAGGGCAGGGATTCGAGGACGTTCTCGCCGTAGGCCTTCGCCGAGGCGATGACCTTAGCCGCCGCCGAGTTTTCGGCGTAGGAGACGATGAAGCGGTCGCTGGGCTCATTTGCGGCAGTGCTGCTGGACGCCTTTGCGGAGGAGCTGCGGTTGCCGAAGACTCCGGCATAAACCAGACCTGCGGCGATGATGGAGACCACTGCGACGGTGGAGACAATGGCGATGATCAGGACACGTTTTCTGCTGAGGGTTGTAGTCATTTCAGGAGACGCTTTCGGTGGGGACGACCCCGGGGGACGGGGCTGCTCAGAAGCCCGCAGTGCGACGAGTCTGGCACGAAAAAGGCGGCAGAGTCCCATCCGTGACTGTGGGTGAGGCCTCCCCAACAGGGGCTGTTGGACAGGTCCGCCCGGTTCCGGTTGCGCTAGTGGCTCCGGTCGTCACGTGTGGGGCGACTGCGCCGAATCATAACGATGAGCACCAGGGCCGTGCCCGTCAGGACGGAGACGATGCGGCCGATCGGGGCGGTGAGCCAGGCCGCCAGGATCATCATGCCAACGGTCGTGTAGACGGCCGCCCAGGCGATGCCCCGACGACCGTGGCCGCTACGAGCGACGCAGCGGCATGCAGGGCCACGCCCGCGGAGATGAGGAAGGCTAGCCCTAAGCCGTCCGGTGTCCGGATGCGGAATCACCTACGTCGGCGCCTGGGGGAATCGGCGTGCAGCCGCACCTCACACCGCAGGGGCGGCCCGCCGGGCTGGGGCGGTGGGCCGCCGTCGTGGGACACTTGAGCCAGACCCATGCCAGATATGAGGAAGAGCCAGGAACCGATCTCCGTGTCACCGATCCCACACCAGAGCAGATGACCAGCGTCCAGCCCGCCGCCACCGAGCAGGCGCGTCTGCGCAACTTCTGCATCATCGCGCACATCGACCACGGCAAGTCCACCCTGGCCGACCGCATGCTTCAGGCCACCGGCGTCGTCCAGCCCCGCGACATGCGTGCCCAGTACCTGGACCGCATGGACATCGAGCGCGAGCGCGGCATCACCATCAAGTCTCAGGCCGTGCGCATGCCTGGGCCCTCGAGGGCGACGACGGTGTCACGCGCGCCTACGCCCTCAACATGATCGATACCCCCGGGCACGTCGACTTCTCCTACGAGGTCAACCGCTCTCTGGCCGCCTGCGAGGGTGCGGTCCTCCTGGTCGACGCCGCCCAGGGCATCCAGGCCCAAACACTGGCCAACCTCTATCATGGCCATCGAGGGAGACCTCACCATCATCCCGGTCCTCAACAAGATCGACCTGCCCGCCGCCGAGCCGGAGAAGCACGCCGAGGAGATCGCCTCCCTCATCGGCTGCGACGTCGACGACGTCCTCAAGGTCTCCGGCAAAACCGGCCAGGGCGTGCCGAGCTCCTCGACCGAATCGTCGAGACCGTCCCGGCCCCGCACGGCGCCCCCGACGCCCCGGCCCGCGCCATGATCTTCGACTCCGTCTACGACACCTACCGCGGTGTGGTCACCTACGTGCGCGTCGTCGACGGCGCCCTCAAGACCCCGCGAGCGCATCGAGATGCTCTCCACCGAGGCCGTCCACGACCTGCTGGAGATCGGCGTCATCAGCCCCGAGCCCACGCCGTCGGTGGGTCTGGGGGCCGGCGAGTCAGCTACCTCATCACCGGGCGTCAAGGACGTGCGCCAATCAAGGTCGGTGACACGGTCACCTCTGCGGCTGCCCGGCCGCCGAGCCCCTGTCGGGCTACCAGGATCCCAAGCCCATGGTCTTCTCCGGCCTGTTCCCGGTGGACGGCTCGGACTTCCCCGCTCTGCGCGACGCCCTAGACAAGCTCAAGCTCAACGACGCGGCCCTGACCTACGAGCCGGAGACCTCGGTGGCCCTGGGCTTCGGCTTCCGCTGCGGCTACCTGGGGCTGCTGCACCTGGAGATCATCCGTGAGCGACTGGAGCGCGAGTTCAACCTGGACATCATCTCCACGGCGCCGTCGGTGGTCTACGAGGTGACCATGGAGGACCGCACCGTGCACACGGTCACCAACCCCGAGCGAGTTCCCCGAGGGCAAGGTCGCCGCAGTCTCCGAGCCGGTCGTGCGGGCCACGATCCTGACCCCCAGTGAGTTCGTGGGCACGGTCATGGAGCTGTGCCAGTCGCGCCGCGGCACCATGCAGGGGCATGGACTACCTGTCCGAGTCGCGCGTGGAGATGCACTACGTGCTGCCGCTGGCGGAGATCGTCTTCGACTTCTTCGATGCCCTGAAGTCGCGCACCCGCGGCTACGCCTCCCTGGACTACGAGACGGACGGCTCCCAGGACGCCAACCTGGTCAAGGTCGACATCCTGCTCAACGGGGACAAGGTGGACGCCTTCAGCGCCATCGTCCACCGCGACTCAGCCTACTCCTACGGCGTCATGATGACCAAGCGGCTCAGGGGACCTCATCCCGCGCCAGCAGTTCGAGGTGCCCGTGCAGGCGGCCATCGGCACCGCAGTCATCGCCCGCGAGACCATCCGGGCCCTGCGCAAGGACATGCTGGCCAAGTGCTACGGCGGCGACATCACCCGTAAGCGCAAGCTGCTGGAGAAGCAGAAGGAGGGCAAGAAGCGCATGAAGGCCATCGGCCGCGTCGAAGTGCCCCAGGAGGCCTTCATCGCGGCCCTCGGCGCGGACACGCCCACCGGCGCCAAGTCAGGGCAAGTAACGGCACGTAGCAGACGGGTACGGGGACGACGACTCCGAACGAGGAAGGCACCGACGGACCACGAAAGGACGGGTACCGACATGGCTGAGATGACGGGGAAGAACACGGCGAGCACGGTCGAGGCTGCATTGAGCGACGACGGCTCCGGCCTGGTGCTCACCCGCGAGCTGGCCCGGGTCCTGGGTCAGCCGCACGCGGGCGCCGACGGGCCGCCACGACGACGAGCCCTCCCCGTTCCACGACGGTGACCTGGTGGGGAACCGTCGGCGCGATGTGCACTGTCCGGCGGATGCGGCCCGACGCCGGTCCGGCGGGCGTCTCGGCGATCCACAAGGGCGCCGTCGACGGGCCGGTTGAGGTCAGCCGGACCGGGATCGTCACCGACAGGCACGGGGACCGAGCCCACCACGGGGGCAGCTGACAAGGCCCTCTACGTCATGAGCGCCGCCGAGCAGCGGCACTGGTCCGAGGGTCCTGGGAGGTATTGAGCCGGGGCGGCTGGGGAGAACCTCCTCATCGAGGGGCGACATCGACGATGTGGAGATCGGCGCGATCCTGTCCATCGGCGACCCGAGCAACGGAGGACTGCGGGTCAGGGGTGACCGGCGTGCGCAACCCGTGCGCCACCTTCGCCCGCGGTGTGGGCCGTGCGGACTGGGTGGAGGTCTTCTCAGCGCGCAACCGGGTGGGCGTCTACCTTGCGGTGCTCACCGAGGGGACGGTGCAGGCCGGTGACGAGGTGCGCGTGGTCTCCTCCCCGGGGCACCGGGTCACCTGCCGGCGCTGGTTCGCCCACCACGACCCGCGCGACGCCCAGGGGCTGCTCAACTCCGAGATCTTCGGCAACTGCGTCATCGCCGACTTCACCGAGAAGTACGTGCGGGCCGCCGCCCACGAGCAGGTCGGCTGACGGCGCCGCTCAGTGCCCGACGACCCCGGGCAGACGGTTTCGAGACCTCACAGAAGTAAAGGACGCAAGGCTCCGCATGGCTCAGCACCACCCGCCCGCTCCCACGCCATCCACTCCAGGGGTGCGCTCCTTCTCGCGCGCCGGCGGTAGGCTGCGCCCCGTCAGGCCGAGGCCCTGGCCCAGCTCGGCCCCCGCTACGTGGTCGACGTGCCGCGGGCCGACGCCGTGCGCACCGTGTCCCCGAGCTTCCGCCTGGATCCGGACCGACTCTTCGGGACACGTCGGGCAGGTGCGCCCCCTCATCGTCGAGGTCGGCTCGGGCAGCGGTGAGGCGCTCCTGGCCCACGCTGCCGCCCACCCTGGGGTGGACTACCTGGCGGTGGAGGTCTGGGAGACCGCCATCGCCCGCCTGGTGACCTCCATCCACCGTCAGGGCCTGCACAACGTGCGCGTCGTGCCCGCCGACGCCTCCCAGCTGCTGGCCACGGCCCTGCCGGTGTCCTGCGCCAGTGAGGTGTGGGTGTTCTTCCCCGACCCTGGCGCAAGCCCCGCCACCGCAAACGCCGTCTGGTGACCACCGCCTTCGCCGACTCGGTGGCGCGCGTCCTGCGCCCCAGCGGGCGTGTGGCGTCTGGCCACCGACTGGGCGGACTACGCCTGGCAGATGCGCGACGTTGTCGAGGACGTCGCGGCGCTGCCCACCGGTCTGCGCCCGACGCGACCCTGCCCTACTTCCGGCACGACGACGCTGGCGCCCGCCCCGATCTGGGGGCTGAGACCGCCGAGGAGGAGTCTGGGCAACGGCCTGGACCCTGGTTCCCCGGCGGGCGTGCGCGGCGGCTGGTCGCCCCGCTACGAGGGGCGGGTTATGACCAGTTCGAGCAGCGGGGCCTGGATGCCGGGCGCACGATCCGCGACCTGACCGCCGTGCGCACCGAGGTGGCCTGGATCCCGAACAGGGGTGCCTCCATGCTGGAGCGTCTCGAGGTCGAGGGCCAGGCCTGGGACCAGCTGGGTCCCAACCCTGGCGCCTGCGAGAGGGGCCGCGGCGACGGCCTGTTGCACGCGACGGATCAGCTGTGAGCGGTGCCGCCAGGGCTGCCCGCCGCGCCTGGCTTATGGTCATCGTTGTCGGCTTCCTGGGTTTTTGCGCGGTTCTGCGGGCGCCGGTCGGGGTCATCCCGCCTCTGCTGACGCGTCTGGGGCAGGATCTGGGTATGGGGGAGGTGGCGCGCGGCGCGCTGACCTCGGTGCCGATCCTGTGCTTCGGGCTGCTCACCCCGCTGGCCTCGATGGTGGTGCGCCGCGTCGGCGTCAACGCCGCGGGTCTGCTCACCTTGGGAATGGCTCTGACCGGGGCGCTGCTGCGTTCGGCCCGGGACCACCTGGGCGGCCTTCGCCGGAACCGTCGTCATCGGGGGCGGGGCTGACGGTGGGCAACCTGGTGGCTCCCATGGTCATCGGCCGCGACTTCTGGCACCGCACGGCGCTGATGACCGGCCTGTACTCCTCGACCTGCAACGTCATCGTCACGGCGGCCACGGCCCCTGCCGTGCCGCTGGCCCTCGTCATCGGCTGGCAGGGGCTCGGCCGCCGCCTGGACCGCGGTCCCGGTGCTGTTGGCCGGCGTCCTGTGGCTGTGGGTTTTCCCGCCCGGCAGGGCCGGCGCCCCGCCAGAGTCTGCGGGAGCGGGCGGGGATGACCTCCTGGGTGACGGGCGGGCCCTGGCCCGGCCGACGACGTCGGCGGGCGCCGCTGTCTGGAGGCGCCCCCTGACCTGGGTGATGGCGGCAGCCTTCGCGGCCCAGACCTTCTCCTACTACGCGGTCTCGGGCTGGCTGCCCACGGCCCCTTGCCGACGAGCTCGGTATGAGTGAGGGCGGGCGCCGGCGCGAGCCGCCTCCGTGTTCTCCCTGCTGGGGATCGTGGGGCCGTTGCTGGTCCCGGTGATGTTCGAGGCGCTGCGGTGGCCGGCGAGCCGGGTGCTCGGCGTCATCTGCGCCTGCTGGCTGACGCTGCCGGTCTGCCTCGTGGTGGCCCCCGGCTTCTGGCTGGTGCCCTGCATGCTCTCCGGTATCGCACAGGGGTGCCTTCTTCGCCGCCCTGTTCACGCTGGTCATCCGCCGCTCGGAGTCTGTTGATGACAACCGCAGGACAACCGCTCTCATCCAGACAACCGGCTACTGCGTGGCCGCGGTGGGACCCGTGGTGATGGGCTGGATTCACGGGTGCAGCGGAGGCTGGGTGATTCCCTTCGCCGTCGTGGCGGCGGTCCTGGTGCTTATGACCGTGTGCGCCCAGATCGCGGCTCGCGCGGGTGAACCGGCCGGAGCTGAACGCACCGTCCCGGCCGATGTCCTGGAGGGCGATGAACAGGCCGATGCTCGCGGTGGCACCGCATGAGTCCGGCCCAGCCCGTGGGCGAGCCTGCCGGGGACGGGTGAGCTGCCCGCTCAGGTGGCCGCGCCCGCGCCGGATGAGGGCGAGCGCCCGTTCTCGGTATACCTGCACGTGCCCTACTGCCGGGTGCGCTGCGGCTACTGCGACTTCAACACCTACACGAACCTGTCCATGGGGCGGGGTGCCTCGGCCGAGGACTTCGTGGGCACACTCGCCGGCGAGCTGCGCGCTACGCGCCGCGCCATGGACGCTGCGGGGCTGCCGGTGCGCGGGCGCAAACCGTCTTCGTGGGCGGGGAACCCCCACCATGCTGCCCGCCTCGGACCTGGTGAGAATGCTGGACCTCGTGCGCGAGTGCTTCGGGCTCGCACCGGACGCGGAGGTGACGACAGAGGCGAACCCCCGACTCCGTGGACGAGGCGGGCCTGGCGGTCCTGGCCCGCGCCGGCTTCACCCGGGTTTCTTCGGGATGCAATCGGCCGTGCCCCACGTGCTGAAAGTCCTGGAGCGCACGCCATGAGCCCGCCCGGGTGCCCCGCGTCGTCGAATGGGCGCGGCGGACGGGGACTCAGTACCTCCTGGACCTTATCTACGGGGCTCCGGGGAGTCCCTGGAGGACTAACGGCGCTCCCTGGACGCAGTGGCTCAGATCGGCCCCGACCACGTGAGTGCTCACGCCCTGGTCATCGAGGAGGGCACCAGGATGTGGGGACAGGTCCGTCGCGGAGAGCTGCCGATGCCCGAGGACGATGACGAGGCCACCAAGTACGAAATGGCTGCGCGCCGCCCTGGCGCGGGCCGGCTACGAGTGGTACGAGATCTCAAACTGGGCGCGCCCGGGCGCCCAGTGCCGCTGACAACCAGGCCTACTGGCTCGACTGGGACTGGTGGGGCGCCGGACCTGGAGCCACTCCCACCTGGGCGACGTACGCCTGTGAGACTACCAAGCACCCGGTGGCTTGGGCAGGGACAGATCGCCGCCGGCCGTCTGCCCGTGGCCGGACACGAGGTTATCGACGCGGGCTCGCGCGAGCTGGAGCGGATCATGCTAGGCATCCGCCTGCGTGAGGGCATCGCGCTTGCGAGTCTCGCAGACGGCACGTCAGCGAACACGGCCGACGGCGCCGGAGCCACGCCGCCGCACCTGGTGCCCGTCGTGGCCGGTCTCGTGGCCGATGGGCTGCTCGACGCAGGCGCGGCCATGAGGGGCCGGGCGGTTCTCACCCTGCGCGGCCGCCTCGCATGGCCGACACTGTCATCCGCGCTGTGACTCGGTGAGGCTGCGCTCGCTGGATCGTCTCGGGTGTGGTGGAGGGTCTGATTCCACGGAAGGATGATGACCATGTTCGGCACCCTAAGAAGTGTCCCGATGAGCCTCAGGGGAGCGTGCGGTCCGGTTGCGCCTGGACGCGTTGAAGGATCCCCAGCGAGCTCGAGGCTGCTTCAAACGGGTGGACAACCAGCTCGGCATCAACTCCGAGACGCTGTGAGGCTGGGACCGCCAGGGTTCAGGGTCGATGCCAGTGACCGCCCCGGCACGACCACTGCGGACGCCGAGCGTATCCGTGTCTTGGAGGCTGAGAACCGTGAGCTGCGCGAGAGCCAACGGATCCTGCGCAACGCGTCGGCTATTCTCGCGGCGGAGTGTGAGCGCCCGTTGCGTTGATCTGCCAGTACATCGACCAGTAGTACAAGGAGCGCTTTGGGCCTGGCTGATCTGCCGGGTCCTGTCCGACTCAGGCACTCGAGATCGCCCTGAGCACCTATTACGCCGCCAAGGCTGGAGCGCCGTCAGCGCGCGATAGCGGACGGTCAAGTCTTTTTGGTGTGGTGTAGATCGGGTTAGGGGTTGAGGGTGGTGGTGTGGTGGTCGGGTCGGGGGTGCTGGTCGTTGTGGAGCATGTGGGTGAGGCGTTGCAGGGATGTCTTGGACAGGTAGCGGCGTTCGCCGTACTGCCATTCCTCGTGCTGTTCGAGCAGGACGGCTCCGATCAGGCGGGTGACGGACTCCCGGTCGGGGAAGACCTGGACAACGTCGGCGCGGCGCTTGATCTCGCGGCCCAGGCGCTCGATGGGGTTGTTGGACCAGATCTTTTTGCCAGTGCTCCTGGGGAGGCCGCAAACGCGGTCAGGTCGGCCTCGGCGTCGGCGAGCATGTCGGCGATCTCGGGGAAGGCGTCCTTCAGGGAGTCGATGACGTGCTTGTACTGAGCGGTGACGGCCTGCCGGCTGGTCTCGGGCGAAGATCGTGGAGATCAGGGCGCCCGCAGGCTTGGAGCAGGGCCGAGCCGAGCCTGGAGGTGATGTTGCGGGCGAAGTGGACCCGACACCGCTGCCAGGCGCGCGCCCGGCAGGATCGCCTTGACAGCGGCCTGGATGCCGGCATGGGCGTCGCTGGTGACCAGCACGACCCCTCAGGGATCCTGATCGGTGGGAACCTTCAGCCCCCGCTCGCGCAGGGGAGCGCAGGAAGAGGTCCAAAAAGTCGGTGGTCTCGGCGTCCCAACAGCCATGCCCAGGATCTCGCGACGTCCCTGGGCCGAGACGCCGGTAGCGACCACCAGGGCCTGGCAGACCACCCGGTGCCCCTGGGCGCACGTCGAGGTAGGTGGCGTCCACGAACAGGTAGGGGAACCAGGTGTGGTCCAGCGGCCGGGACGCAAACTCCGCGATCGCCTCGTCGATGTCGCCTGCGGATCCTGCAGGACCGTGGATCTGGAGATACCGGACTCGTTGCCCAGCGCACACCAGATCATCGACCTTACGGGTGGAGACCCCCTCAATCCAGGCGGAGCAAATCACCGCGTATAGGGCCTTGTCGACCCGCTTGCGGGGGCTGAGCAGGGACGGGAAGAAGGACCCCTGCCGCAGCTTGGGGATGGCCAGGTCCACCTCGCCGGCGGTGGTGGCCAGCTTCTTGGGGCGCTTACCGTTGCGGCGCGTGCGCCGGTCCTCGGTGCGCTCATAGGGGCCCGCGCCGATCACGGCGGTGGCCTCGGCGTCGATCAGGTCCTGCAGACCGGCCTGGAGCAGACGACGGAAGACGTCATCATGAGCCAGGTCCGGGTCGGCAAGGACTATCCTGAATCAGGACGGAGACGGCAGACTGGGTGAGGGGGCATCGTGGGACAACCTCCTGGTGCAGATCTTGGTCGAGAATCCGGATCCCCACGATGCCCCCTCCTGCTCCAAGCCAGAACCACCGGCCAGGGGAACGCCGCAGGGAACTGCCACCACACTAAGAGACCCACCGGGACGGGCGCTCACACTCCGCCGCGATAGACAAGCTGACGCGCTTTTCAGGGATCGCGTTGGCTCTTCGCAGCTCTCGGGCCTCTTTCTCTAGCTCCTTGATCCGCTGTGCCTCGTCAGTGGTGGTTCCCGGCCACTACCCTGACTCGTGACATTTTGGTGGGTTGTGGGTGGTGGGATGTGAGTTTTTCGTTGGTATTGCGGTGTTGGGGGTCTGGTGGTGGGGCACTAAGAGCCCGTATGGTGCACTGGTGTGAGCCCGTTTGTGCGTAAGGTCAGGACCGCTTCGGGGGCCACGGCGGTGCAGATCGTGTCCAAGTCCGGTGGTGTGCGTCGGATCGTGGAGCACCTGGGCTCAGCCCACGACGAGACCGAGGTGGCGGCGCTGTTGGAGGCTGGGCGGCAGAAGATCGCCGTCTGGCAGGGCCAGGGGATGCTGGACCTGGGTCCCTGGACCCAGCGCCTGGACGCGCCGGCCTGGCTAGGCGCAACGGTAGTCTCCAAGCGCTCGGCCTTGTTGTGGAAGGTCCTGCACGACTCCTACACCCGTCTGGGGCTGGGGGACGCCACTGGGAGTGATCGGGCGTTTGAGCAGATGGTTCTGACGCGTCTGATCGAGCCGACCTCTAAGGCCCAGGTCTCCCGTGTCCTGGGTGATCTGGGCCTGGAGTCGGTCAGCACCAGGACCTTGTTCCGCTCCCTGGGCCGCTGCGGGCAGCGGAGCTACCGCCAGGCGATCTCTCAGGTCCTGTTCGAGCACGTCACCGCCACCAGGGCCTTGCCTTGTGCCCTGCAGGCGTGACCAGCTTGACTTTGAGGCCGAGCGTGAGGGACGACCTGCGCAGGTCGGCTATTCCAGGAGAGGAGGGTCGACGCCCAGATCATCAGTCGGACTGCTGGTCGACCGGGCCGGTTTTCCTCTCCAGGTCGGCGATGCGTCGCATCGACAGAGCCTGTTCAATGGTTTGTGTAAGCCCTTGTGGAAGGACTGACACTGATGACTGCTACTGATGATGACAACAGGGCTTCTGCTGGTGGTCGGGATGTGGTCGGCCAGCTGCGCTCGGCTGGGAGCTCTGGATGGCTTGTTTGAGCAGATTGATTCCGGGCAGGTGAGCATGACCGGGACTGATGGTCTGCTGCCGGCACTGCACCAAGGGAGGCCTTGGAGAGGGGCCTGGCCGCTTGGCTGAGCGAGCACCTGGGTTTACGACAGGGGCGAGCCAACCTCAGGCTCGTGGTAACGCCAGAAACGGAACCACGTCCAAGACGGTGGACTCGTCAGGGATGGGGCCCTTCGAGATCAGGGGTGCCCCGGGACCGGGCCGGGACCTTCACCCCGCGCCCGGGTAGCGCCAGGGCCAGCGCCGACCGGGGCGGGCTGGATGCGTGTGAATCACCAGGCCTGATGCGCCGGTGGAATGACGGTGCGGGATATCCAGCACCACCTGGCCTCCACGCTCAGCGCGGGTGCTCGGCGTGGGGACCATTTCGAGGATCACCGACGCGGTAGCCGATGCTGTCCTGGAGTGGCAGCGCCGCCCGCTCCTGAGTTGCACAGTTTTTAGTGCCCTGTTGGGATGCTCAGGGCGGTGAGGATTTCTTCGGCTTCGGGGGTCAGGGGGTCGGCGGCGGTGAGGTGGTGGCCGTTGAGGTTGATGGTGTTGATCTCCTGGAGGGCTTGACCTGACTCATGACGCTTAGTGTGCCGGGGGTGGGGTGCTCAGGGCGGTGAGGATGTCGTTGGCGGTGTCGGTCAGACGTGGTGCGGCTGCGAGGTGGTGGCCGTTGAGGTTGATGGTGACCTCCTGCAGGCTGCGTAGCTCGCGCACGATCCTGGCGATGCTGATACCGGTGGCCTCCTGGAGGTAGCGGGCTACGGCCAGGGCGGCCATGACCACGGTCAGGTGGGCCTCGATGGCGTCATGGGTGTGGTGGAAGACCGGGCGGGCTCTCAGGTCGTGCTTGCTCATCCGGAAGGACTGCCCGGGCGTGCCACAGCTCGTGATACGAAGAGACGACCTCACCGGCGCCCATCAGGCGGGACGGGATGTTGGTGACGTAGCCCTTGAGACCCACCAGGGAACGGGCTCTGGCGATGGAGGCCTCATCGAGGACCTGATCGCCTTGATGGACGGTGACAAAACGCGTGCCCTTAGGGCGCTTCTCGCCGGCGATGACGGCCCGGGCGCGGTTGGCCTGAGCTGTGAGGGTCTGGTTGTCCCGGGCCGCTCGCTTCTTGGAGTAGGCCCATACCGCTCTCCATGAGCCCGGATGGGTGTGCGGGTCCCACACCGGCTCAGGACGACTGCTGATGTCGCGCTGGCTCCTGGAGCCCCTCCTGGGGGTGATGGTGTCAATGACCTGCCCGTCGGTGAAGGCGTCCCCGGCCCAGTGGAAGTAGGCCTCAAGGTCGCCTGGGGCGCGGACCTGGTGGGCCCCGATGATGAACCGCAGCCTCGCCTCATCCAGGGCCGCCAGGTTGGTGGCCGAGAGCATGCCGGCGTCAGCGACCACCACGAGATCGGCGATGCCGTGGGCGGCCTGGAAGGCCTCCGCGATGGGGATGATCGTGGAGGTCTCAGCCTTATTCCTTCCCAGCACCCGATTCTCGAGGGAAACCACGGCGGTCGACCAGCAGGCCGACGATGACCTGGGGGTCGACCCGCCTGTCCTTGGAATAACCCACCCGCCTCAGATCATCCTCACGCTCGGCCTCGAAGTAGAGGGTGGTCACGTCATACAGGCACAGGGCCAGACCCCCACTGGCGGTGACGTGCTCGAACAGAGCCCCAGGGACGAGGCTCTCGCGGTAGCCTCGCTCCTGCGCTCGGGGCCAGGGAGCGGAACAAGGTCCTGGTGCTGACCGGCTCCAGGCCCAGGTCACCCAGGACGCGGGGGACCTGGGCCTTGGAGGATCGGCTCGATCAGACGCGCCAGAACCATCTGCTCAAACGCCCGATCACCCCCAGTGGCGTCCCCCAGCCCCAGACGGGTGTAGACCCCGTGCAGAACGTCCCACAGCAGGCCCGAGCGCTTGGACTCCACCACCGCATCAGTGCCGACCGGGGCTGAGGCCGTGAGGAGTCCCGGGAAACCGCCGGTGGCGTGGGAGTCAGGTCCAGGGCCAGCTGGTCCGGGGCAATGCGGTGCCGGCCGATCTCCATCAGAGCAGCCAGCTCGGCCTCAGTGTGGGCCGATCCCAGGTGCTCGATCACCTTGTCCCGGCGCCCTTCCTTGACCGCGATCTGCACCGCCGTCGCCCCAGAGGCTGTCTTGACCTTACGCACAAACGGGCTCACCACCCCACCCTACCGGCCCCTTTAGTGTGCCAGCACACCCCAACACCACGGAATACCAACGAAAAACCCACCTCAAAAACCCAGACCCCACCAAACTGTCACGAGTCAGGTGTCGGCCTTCGGCCTGAGTTGCACAGTTTTTAGTGCCCTGTTGGGATGCTCAGGGCGGTGAGGATTTCTTCGGCTTGGGGGGTCAGGGGTCGGCGGCGGTGAGGTGGTGGCCGTTGAGGTTGATGGTGATCTTCTGGAGGGGCTTGAGGGCACGGATAATGCGTTTGATGCTGATCCCGGTGGTCTCCTGGAGGTGCCGGGCGACGGCCAGGGCGGCCATGACCACGGTCAGGTGCGCCTCGATGGCATCGCGCTGGTGGTGGAAGACGGGGCGGGCTGGCAGGTCGTGCTTGCTCATCGGCGAAGGACTGCTCCAGCGTGCCACAGCTCGTGATACGAGGAGACCACCTCACCGGCGCCCATCAGGCGGGACGGAATGTTGGTGACGTAGCCCTTGAGGCCCACCAGGGAGCGGGCCCGGGCCAGGGAGGCCTCGTCCAGGGTGGCGTCACCGGCGTGGGTGGTGACGAACCTGGTGCCCTTGGGACGTCTCTCTCCGGCGATGACGGCCCTAGCGCGGTTGGCCTGGGCGGTCAGGGTCCGAGTGTCCCTGGCGGCGCGCTTCTTGGAGTAGGCCCACACCGCCCGCCACGACCCCGGGTGAGTGTCCGGGTCCCAGACGGGCTCACGACGCTTGCTGACGTCCCGCTCGCTCTGCGAGCCTTTCTTGGGGTGATGGTGTCAATGAGCTGCCCATCAGTGAAGGCGTCACCGGCCCAGTAGAAGTGGGCCTCAAGGTCGCCTGGGGCCCCGGGTAGTGCGGGCCCCGACAATGAAACCGCAACCGGGCGTCATCCAGGGCCGCGAGGTTGGCTCGCTGAGAGCATGCCGGCATCAGCGACGATCACGAGCTCCTCAATACCGTGAGCGGCCTGGAAGGCCTCCACCACCGGGATGATCGTGGTGGTCTCAGCCTTGTCTCTTCCCAGCACCCGATTCTCAGGGGAAACCACGGCGGTCGACCAGCAGGCCGACGATGACCTGGGGGTCGACCCGCCTGTCCTTGGAGTAACCCACCCGCCGCAGGTCGTCCTCCTTCTCGGCCTCGAAATAGAGCGTGGTGACGTCGTACAGGCACAGGGCCAGACCGGAGGTGTTGGTGACGTGCTCCGAACAAGGCGTTTGAGAGCGCTCGCGGTAACCGCGCTCCTGGGCCCAGGGCCGGGGAGGCGTACAAGGTGTTGCGGTGGGCCGGGGCCGGCCAGCCGATCTCGGACAGGACCCTGGGAGTGTCGGCCTTGGATGTCGGCTCGATCGGGCGAGCGGCGACCATCTGCTCAAAGGCCGGTCACCCCAACCGCCTCACCCAGCCCCAGACGCCTGTAAGCCGAACGGAGGGCCTCGATCAGCCAGCCCGACCTGCGCGAGATGATCTGCGGCCTTCGCACCGCGCCACCGTCACCGGGTGCCTGACCACCCACCTCGTCAGCGTCGTCGTTGAGTATCGGCCCCAGGTCCAGGACCTGCTGGCCGACCAGGAGCCGCTGGCGCCCCAGGCGCATCAGCGCAGCCAGCTCGGCCTCGTCATGGGCCGACCCTAGGGTGCTCACGATCCGGCGCACACCATGGTCGCTGGCACGACCTGCACGGCCGTGGCCCCCGAGGCTGTCTTGACCTGACGCAGGGTACGGACTCACCCACCAGATCCTACCAGCCCCTTGGTGCCCCGAAACGACCACCCCACCCCCAGAATCCCAACGAAAAACCCCACTCTGAAACACAAACCACCCCAACCTGTGAACTCAGGTCGGACTGCTGGTCGACCGGGCCGGTTTTTCCTCTCCAGGTCGGCGATGCGTCGCATCGACAGAGCCTGTTCATTGGTTTGTGTGAGCTCTTCTGGAAGGACTGACACTGATGACTGCTACTGATGATGACAACAGGGCTTCTGCTGGTGGTCGGGATGTGGTCGGCCAGCTGCGCTCGGCTGGGGCTGTGGATGGCTTGTTTGAGCAGAGCTGGTGCCGGGCAGGTGAGCATGACCGGGACTGATGGTCTGCTGCCGGCCCTGCACCAAGGGAGGCCTGGAGAGGGGCCTGGCCGCTGGCGGAGGCGAGCACCTGGGCTACGACAGGGGCGGGCCAACCTCCAGGCTCGTGGTAACGCCAGAAACGGAACCACGTCCAAGACGGTGGACTCTGTCAGGATGGGGCCCTTCGAGACCTGTGGTGCCCCGGGACCGGGCCGGGACCTCTCACCCCGCGCCCGGGTAGCGCCAAGGGCCAGCGCCGACCGGGGCGGGCTGGATGCGTGTGAATCACCAGGCCTGATGCGCCGGTGGAATTGAGAAGTGCGGGATATCCAGCACCTGGCCTCCACGCTCAGCGCGGGCGCTCAGCGTGGGGACCATTTCGAGGACCCGCCGACGCGGCCTGCTGCAGGCTGTCGCGCGTGTGGCAGCACGCGTCCGCTGGAGGAGTCCTCTTCCCGGTGGTCTACCACGGGCGCGATCCGGGCCGATGGTCCGCGCCTGTTCACCGGGTCGCCTCCCGCTCGGCTCACATCGCGGTCGGGGCGAGGGATGGACGGGAGTCAAGCACGTGGCTTAAGTATCTGGGCCCGGGGAAGGAGTCTCCTTGAAGGGCGGCTCGTGTGCGCCGAGCTGGCCAACAGGGGCGTCAAGGACGTCCTGATCGTAGAGGGTACCTCCGCACGGGAGCGAAGCGCGCGGGGGAATGTGACGGGCTCACCGGCCTTCCCGAGGCGAACGCAGGCGGTCCTGGCCCCAGGCCACGGTCCCCACCTGCGCAGGTACCACCCGGTTCCGCGCCCCTGGATGCGGTTCGTCTCCTACGGGGACCGCCGCAAGGCCGCGGCCGCTCTCAAGGCCGATCTGCACCGCTCCGAACCAGGAGGCCGCCTGGCAGGCTCTGACCGACTTCTCCGAGTCCGACATGGGGGTCAAGCACCCTTCAGACGGTGACGACCTGGGAGCGGGCCTGGGAGCGATTCACCCCTCTTCCTGGACTCACCGGCCGATGCTCAGGCGTGTCATCTCTCCCCCACTTCGCGGGAGGTACCCCCTCCACCAACAGCATCGAGACTGCGAGCTACCAGCTGCGCAAAGATCACCAATGAACCGCGGCCACTTCCCCTCCGATGAGGCGGTGATCAAGCTGCTGTGGCTGGCGATCTGCGACACCTGTGGACAAGCGAGCCCGAGAACGCGACAAGGAGAAAGGACTGCCAGCATCCAAGCGCAGGGCCAAGGGCAAGCTCGTCGAAGGACAGATCACCACCGACTGGAACAAGGCCCTGGCCCAGCTCACCACCGCCTACCCCGACCGAATCAACCCCTACCTGTAAAACGCTTACACAGAAAACTGGACAGGTCCGGCCCCCGGGTGACCTGGAGGCGCACTTCCACTGGGCCGGGGACGCCTTTACGACGGCCAGGTCATCGACACCATCACCCCCAAGCGGGGCTCCAGGAGCCAGCGCGACGTCAGCAGGCGTCATGAGCCGGTGTGGGACCCGGACACCCATCCAGGCTCGTGGAGAGCGGTATGGGTCTACTCCAAGCGCCGTGCGGCCCGCGACAACCAGCCCCTCAGCCCAGGCCAACCGCGCCCGGGCCGTCATCGCCGGTGAGAAGCGTCCCAAAGGCACGCGGTTCGTCACCGCCCACGCCAGTGACGCCACCTTGGATGAGGCCTCCATCGCCAGGGCCAGGTCCCTGGTAGGTCTCAAGGGCTACGTCACCTTTCGTCCCCGCGCATCTGATGGACGCTGGTGAGGTCGTCGCCTCGTATCACGAGCTGTGGCACGCCCAGGCAGTCCTTTTCGGATGAGCAAGCACGACCTGAGGGCCCGCCCGTCTTCCACCACACCCGTGACGCCATCGAGGCTCATCTGACCGTGGTGATGGCATCCCTGGCTCCCTAGCCCGCTACCTCAGGAGGCCACCGGGATCAGCATCAAACGCGTCATCCGCACCTCAAACCCCTCCAGGACGTCACCATCAACCTCAACGACCACCACCTCACCGCCGCCGACCCCTGACCCCCAAGCCGAAGACATCCTCACCACCCTCAACATCCCAACAGGGCACTAAAAACTGTGCAACTCAGGTTTGATGGTGGCAGTCCTTCTGTCTTTGTCGCGTTCTTGGGCTCGTTTGTCCACGGGTGTCGTAGATCGCCAGCTTTCGCCAGCTCAGGTCACCGCCTTATCGGAGGGAAGTGGCCGCGGGTTCATGGTGATCTTTGCGCAGCTGGTAGCTCGCAGTCTCGATGCTGTTGGTGGAGGGGTACACTCCCGCGAAGTGGGGAGAGATGACACGCCTGAGCATCGGCCGGTGAGTCCAGGAAGAGGGGTGAACCGCGGTCAAGTCTCTTGATGTGGTGTAGAGGTCTTCGCGGAGTGTGGTGGTTAGCTGGTCAGAGTGGGGGTGTTGGGTAGGTTTCGGCTGCGGTTGAGAACGTCGAGGCTGAGGTAGCGGCGTCCTTCGGTCCACTCATCGGTCTGCTCTGCTAGGACGGCGCCAACCAGGCGGATAATGGCGTCCCTGTTGGGGAAGATCCCTACTGAGTCGGTGCGGCGACGGATCTCTCTGTTGAGGCGTTCTTGGGGGTTGTTGGACCAGATCTGTCTCCATACCTCGACGGGGAAGGCGGCGGTAGGCCAGCAGGTCGGCTCGTGCGGCTTCGAGGTGGTCGGCGGTCTCGGGCAGGATCGTGTGGACATAGTCCAGGAGGCGGTCGAACTGAGCCTCGACGGCTGCTGCGTCGGGCTGGTCGTAGACCGAGTGGAGCATGGCCTTGACAGCGGACCACAGACTCTTGGGAACCACTGTCATCAGGTTAGCGGCGTAGTGGGTGCGACAGCGCTGCCAGGTCGCTCCGGGCAGGTTCGCGGCGATAGCCTCACCAGGCCCGTGTGGGCGTCAGAGGTGACAAGCCGTACCCCCGTAAGTCCCCGGGCCACCAGGTCGGCGAGCAGCCCGTTCCAGGCCGCCGAGCTCTCGGTGGTGGCTACCCGCAGTCCTAAGACCTCGCGATGTCCATCAGCGTTGACCCCGGTAGCGGTCAGGACCACCGCGCTGACCACACGACCACCTTCGCGGACCTTCAATGTCAGGGCATCGGCCGCCACGAAGGTGAATGGGCCTGCATCGCCCAGGGGCCGGTTGCGGAAGGAGGCGACCTGCTCGTCGAGCTCAGCCGCCATACGTGAGACCTGTGACTCCGGGCAGCGAGCTGATGCCCAAAGTACCTATCAGCTTGTCCATGCGCCGCGTGGACACCCCGGCCAGGTAGGCGTCGGCGACCACCGTGATCAGTGCGGACTCGGCCCGTTTACGGCGTTCAAGCAGCCAGTCGGGGAAGTACGAGCCAGTGCGCAGCTTGGGGACGGCCACGTCAATCGTGCCGACCCGGGTGTCCAGGTCCCGGTGCCGATAGCCATTGCGCTGAACCCGGCGCTCGGGGCTGGCCTGACCGTACTCGGCACCGCACACCGCATCAGCCTCGGCGCTCAGCAGGGAGTTGATCACCGTCTGCAGCAGGCTACGCATCAGGTCTGGCGAGGCCTGAGAAAAGAGCCTCGCCAAGAAGGCGCTCAGGGTCGACAATATGAGGAGCGGTCATCGTGATGACTCCGTTCGAGTGGGTTGTAGGAGATTCCTCGAAGGATCACACGGTGACCGCGCTGCCACCAACAGCAGCCCAACCACCGCGCTACACCACACTACGGGGCACTACCCACTTCGATGAAACCCAGGGCGATTCACTTCTTCGAGGGAGACAAGAACACCTCGGCCCGGCGCCCAGCGCCCTTCATCGTGCCAGCACCACTATCACTCATCGCACCTCCCCAGGTGCCACGAAGGCCCTACCGATACGGTCTGATCATCACCCCAAAACCAGACACAAACGCTGCATCAAGCCATCACCGGGGTGCTTTGGACCACGCCACGAGCGCTGTACTGACCCAGCAGCGGGTGGCGGACAAATCCAACCAGAGGTCCCGGCTCTGAGGGACTTGCTTGAGCCCCTCGACCTGGACGGGGCCGTGGTAACCACTGACGCACATGCACCCAGGCAGGCATCGCTGAGTGGATCCGCGGTCGCGGTGGTCACTACGTGTTGACGGTCAAGGGCAACCAGAAGACCTTGCGCAAGACGCTCAGGCCCTGCCCTGGAAGGATGTCCCATCCGTCTCGAGCGTCGACACCTCTCACGGGAGGCGGGTGCGGCGCACCGTCAAGGCGATTGAGGGCCCCCAGGTGGGTGGACTTTCCTGCAGCTGCCCAGGTGGTCCAGGTCCGACGCACCCGCACCACCAAGAACCGCAAGGCCAGGAGCAAGTCGGTGGAGTTGGTCTACCTGATCTGCTCCCTGCCCATGACCGACGCCCAGCCCGAAGTCGTCGCGGCCTGGATCCGCGGGCGCTTGGGGGATAGAGAACCGTCTCCACGTCGGTCAGAGACATGGTCCCGGGCGAGGACCGCCACCAGCTGCGCACCCGCAACGGCTCCGAAATCATGACCACCTTAGAAATCTGGCCATCAGCCCTCATCCGCCTCTTCCACGGCACCAGAGCCTCTATCGCAACCACCACCAGATCCCTATCAAGACGACCCACACGAGCCATCAGACTACTGACCCAACCAACCCCCTAAACCAAGTTCGCTGACCCCCTGCGCCCCGGGGCCTGGTCCAACACAGCTGACCCGCGCCCGGCGTAACCTACGTCTCCACCCACGGCCCCGACCCCACCAACTCCCGGGGCGGACGCGGACTCAAGAAGACCCAACCGTCGCCCAAATCCCGAGACATCACAGAAGAATCCTACACACCGGCTACAGAAGACCGCTAGAAACCTTCCCGGTAGCCATCGCATGCAGTCCTCTGACTCATATTCACATACACCCCATAAATAAGCCTCAATCAACACCAAATCGTAAAACGTCGATTTTTCGGGTAGTTGGCGATCAAATGACCGTATTCTTTTCCATGCGGCAGGAGTGTCGACAATCCTGTATAAATCCACAACCTGCTGAGGGTGCAGGTCTCGTAGACGGTATTCACCAATATGTTTTGGTATATTTGAAATATTTAAAAGAGTTAATATTTTTCTTACTGTCGTGGGGCCGCATTCAAACAAGTAATTGACTAGCAACCAATACTTTTTCGCTCCGACCAGGGTATTATGGGATTTTCAATGCATTCAACATGAGTCATGCTTACTGGGACATTGGGTCGGGGTGGAATATGCTTTTTAGGGAGTACTTCAGAAACAGTTATTTTACGAAATGGAGATAGTGCAGTAGAAATTTTAGTTGCACTGAAGTCGCCAGCCATCTTCCTGGCAAAACTGATGTTGTGTGACGATTGCGGCAGACTGGAAATATTTATTCAATACCCAGCGACGGAATATTTCTGTAGACTGATTGAAGGGAGGATTTGACGTTATAGAGAAAGGCTGCTGTGGTAGCGACACCGTAGTAAGACTTTCATGAAACAGCTTCACCCGCGGATTGTCACTAAATGCAACCCTAGCGAACAAACGATCATCAATCTCAATGACCATAACCTGATAGTTTGCCGCAAGGCATGCTCTTGTGATGATTCCCGTGCCTGCACCAATATCAACGCAGATATGAGACGAAATTGGATTGGCCACTTGAACGATACGCTCCGCTATCGCCGAATGCCGAAGAAAGTTCTGTCCGCGAAGAACAGATACACGCATAGTCATGATAGCATCATACACATGAAAGTACCTGAGATCCAGAGCACAATGAAACTCACAGGGAGGGACTCGTCCAGGATCAGCGCCGCCCTCAATGAGGCCGCCCCGGAGGACTGCGTACAGGTAAATCGTAAACGGGTCGTCCGACTGATGCGCACCGCGGGTATCGCCGGCTACCGTTGACGGCGCCAGGTGCGTACCACCGTGCCGAATCGGGCCAGTGCCAGGCGCCTCGACCTGCTCAAACGTGACTTCACGGATCCGACCCCCAATCGTAGGTACATCGGCGACATCACCTACCTGCCTCTAGCTGTACTGGTCGGGAGGGTTGGTTGAGGGGTGTGATTTGAGTCTTTGAGGTGAGGAGAGCGTCTTGGGTTGGTTGAGTGGAGGGGTTGCAGTTCCCATCAGCCGGACACGAAAGGTGCTCTCCTCATGTCCCACGCTAACGCAGCCTTGACCCCGCGTGCTCGTCTGAGGGTCGTACGCCGCTACGAGCACCCCTACCCCGGTTGTCTCATCCATGTCGATGTCAAGAAGATCGGCAACATCCCTGATGGTGGTGGATGGCGCTACGTCGGTGCGCGCCAGGGCGCGCAAGCGCGCCCACCCCAGACAAGGCCCGTAGCCTGGCCAGCCGCAGACCGGTGATGGGCTACGCCTACGTGCACCCCGGTGATGGCTTGATGCAGCGTTTGTGTCTGGTTTTGGGGTGATGATCAGACCGTATCGGTAGGGCCTTCGTGGCACCTGGGGAGGGGGTGCGATGAGTGATAGTGGTGCTGGCACGATGAAGGGCGCTGGGCGCCGGGCCGAGATGTTCTTGTCTCCCTCGAAGAGTGAATCGCCCTGGGTTTGATGGAGGCAGTGACGACACGGAAGGATCGCTGTCATGGGACTTTAAGGAAGTACCCCGATGAGCTGCGCGAGGCGAGCCACGAGGACGGGCGTTGAGGCGTTGGCTGACCCTGCGTGGGCCAAGGGCGCGATCCGTAGGATTCGGCGAGGAGCTGGGTGTTCACCCCAAGGCTCTACGTATCTGGGTCAAGAAGGCCCAGGTCGATGGTGGTTTGGCCTGACTCATGACGCCTTAGTGCCCTGGGGGTCTGTAGGGATTTGAGGATGCTGGCTGCGTTTGGGGTGATTTGGGGGTGGGAAGTTATCTCAGCTGGTGAGGTTGATGGTGACGTCCTGGAGGGTTTGAGGGTGCGGATGACGCGTTTGATGCTGATCCCGGTGGCCTCCTGGAGGTAGCGGGCTGGGGCCAGGGATGCCATCACCACGGTCAGATGAGCCTCGATGGCGTCACGGGTGTGGTGGAAGACGGGGCGGGCCCTCAGGTCGTGCTTGCTCATCCGAAAAAGGACTGCCTGGGCGTGCCACAGCTCGTGACTACAGGCGACGACCTCACCAGCGTCCATCAGATGCGCGGGGACGAAAGGTGACGTAGCCCTTGAGACCTACCAGGGACCTGGCCCTGGCGATGGAGGCCTCATCCAAGGGTGGCGTCACCGGCGTGGGCGGTGACGAACCGCGTGCCTTTGGGACGCTTCTCACCGGCGATGACGGCCCGGGCGCGGTTGGCCTGGGCTGTGAGGGGCTGGTTGTCGCGGGCCGCACGGCGCTTGGAGTAGACCCATACCGCTCTCCACGAGCCTGGATGGGTGTCCGGGTCCCACACCGGCTCATGACGCCTGCTGACGTCGCGCTGGCTCCTGGAGCCCCGCTTGGGGGTGATGGTGTCGATGACCTGGCCGTCGTCAAAAGGCGTCCCGGCCCAGTGGAAGTGCGCCTCAGGTCACCCGGGGGCCGGACCTGTCAGTTTTCTGTGTAAGCGTTTTTACAGGTAGGGGTTGATTCGGTCGGGGTAGGCGGTGGTAGAGCTGGGCCAGGGCCTTGTTCCAGTCGGTGGTGATCTGTCCTTCGACGAGCTTGCCCTTGGCCCTGCGCTTGGATGCTGGCAGTCCTTTCTCCTTGTCGCGTTCTCGGGCTCGCTTGTCCACAGGTGTCGCAGATCGCCAGCCACAGCAGCTTGATCACCGCCTCATCGGAGGGGAAGTGGCCGCGGTTCATTGGTGATCTTTGCGCAGCTGGTAGCTCGCAGTCTCGATGCTGTTGGTGGAGGGTACCTCCCGCGAAGTGGGAGAGATGACACGCCTGAGCATCGGCCGGTGAGTCCAGGAAGAGGGGTGAATCGCTCCCAGGCCCGCTCCCAGGTCGTCACCGTCTGAAGGGTGCTTGACCCCCATGTCGGACTCGGAGAAGTCGGTCAGAGCCTGCCAGGCGGCCTCCTGGATTCGGAGCGGTGCAGATCGGCCTTGAGAGCGGCCGCGGCCTTGCGGCGGTCCCCGTAGGAGACGACCGCATCCAGGGGGCGCGGAACCGGGTGGTACCTGCGCAGGTGGGGACCGTGGCCTGGGGCCAGGACCGCCTGCGTTCGCCTCAGGAAGGCCGGTGAGCCCGTCACATTCCCCCGCGCGCTTCGCTCCCGTGCGGGAGGTACCCCTCTACGATCAGGACGTCGCTGAGCGCCCCTGTTGGCCAGCTCGGCGCACACGAGCCGCCCTTCAAGAGACTCTTCCCGGGCCCAGATGCTTAAGCCACGTGCTTGACTCCCGTCCATCCCTCGCCCCCGACCGCGATGTGAGCCGAGCGGGAGGCGACCCGGTGAACAGGCGCGGACCATCGGCCCGGATCGCGCCCGTGGTAGACCACCGGGAAGAGGACTCCTCCAGCGGACGCGTGCTGCCACACGCGCGACAGCCTCAGCAGGCCGCGTCGGCGGGTCCTCGAAAATGGTCCCCACGCTGAGCGCCCGCCCGCTGAGCGTGGAGGCCAGTGGTGCTGGATATCCCGCACTTCTCATTCCACCGGCGCATCAGGCCTGGTGATTCACACGCATCCAGCCCGCCCCGGTCGGCGCTGGCCCTTGCGCTACCCGGGCGCGGGGTGAAGGTCCCGGCCCGGTCCCGGGGCACCACAGGTCTCGAAGGGCCCCCATCCTGACGAGTCCACCGTCTTGGACGTGGTTCCGTTTCTGGCGTTACCACGAGCCTGGGAGGTTGGCCCGCCCCTGTCGTAGCCCAGGTGCTCGCTCAGCCAAGCGGCCAGGCCCCTCTCCAGGGCCTCCCTTGGTGCAGGGCCGGCAGCAGACCATCAGTCCCGGTCATGCTCACCTGCCCGGCACCAGCTCTGCTCAAACAAGCCATCCACAGCCCCAGCCGAGCGCAGCTGACCGACCACATCCGACCACCAGCAGAAGCCCTGTTGTCATCATCAGTAGCAGTCATCAGTGTCAGTCCTTCCACAAGAGCTCACACAAACCAATGAACAGGCTCCGCTCCTGCCGTCCCCACCACAGCCCAGGGCGGCTGGCAAGGCGCACTGAGCGGCGCATCATCGCCTTGAGGCTCAACCGCCGGTGGGGACCCCACCGCATCGCCTACCACCTGGGCCTGGCACGCTCCACTGTGGGGCGCATCCTGGCCCAGTACAACATGCCCCGCCTGACCGAGGTGGATCAGGCCACCGGGCTGGCGGTGCGCCGCCCGCCGCCGGTGCGCTATGAGAAGACCAGTCCCGGGGAGCTGGTCCATCTCGACATCAACAAGCTCGGCCGCATCCCCTGACGGCGGGGGCTGGCGCGCTCACGGACGGGGCTCAGCGCCCGCTCTGGCCGCGGACCGCGCCAAGAGCCCGCACCCGCTGTCAGGGGCAGCCCGGTCGGAGGCTATCGGTACATCCACCACGCGATAGATGACTACTCGCGCCTGGTCTACTCCGAGATCCTCGATGATGAGCGCAAGGAGACCGCTGCCGGGTTCTTTTCAGCGCGCCAACGCGTTCTTTAGGGGACCTGGGCATCACCGTCCAGGCCGTCATGACCGATAACGGGGCCTGCTACCGCTCACGGGCCTTTAACCAGGGTCCTGTCCGCAGCCGGCGTCAAGCACCCTTCAGACGGTGACGACCTGGGAGCGGGCCTGGGAGCGGTTCACCCCTCTTCCTGGACTCACCGGCCGATGCTCCAGGCGTGTCATCTCCCCACTTCGCGGGAGGTACCCCCTCCACCAACAGCATCGAGACTGCAAGCTACCAGCTGCGCAAAGATCACCAATGAACCGCGGCCACTTCCCCTCCGATAAGGCGGTGACCTGAGCTGGCGAAAGCTGGCGATCTGCGACACCCGTGGACAAACGAGCCCAAGAACGCGACAAAGACAAAGGACTGCCACCATCCAAGCGCAAGACCAAGGCCAGACCCGTCGAAGGACAGATTGGGGTGCGTGGTGTTTCTCGGACTGGGGGAGTTTTTCCCGTGAGTCGATAGGATGGATACCATGCCAGCAGCGAGATACTCGAGGAGTTCAAGGAGCAGGTGGTGCGAGAAGTCATCGAGAAGAAACGCACCATCTCCTCGGTCGCCTCGTCGTATGACCTTGTCCCCCAGACGGTAGGTAACTGGGTCGCCAGGCACAGAAAAGAGCACGCCACCGACCAGGACCGCAAGAGGCCTCTGGAGTCAGCCGAGATAGCGAAACTGAGAGCGGAGGTCCGTGAGCTGCGTCAGGAGAACGAGTTCCTGAAAAAAGCAGCTGCCTTCTTCGCCAAAGAACGACCGTGACCGACCGCTACGAGCTGATCAACCGCGAAGAAGGCTCCTATCCCATCTCCTCAATGTGCCGGTGGTCCAGGGTATCAAAATCAGGGTACTACTCCTGGCGCGACCGACCCCAGTCACAGACGGCCATCAGGAGGGAGGAGCTGGCCGTCATGATCAAGGAGGTATTTGAGGACTCCGATGCCACCTACGGGTACCGGCGGATTCAGGTGGTTCTGGAGCGGCGTGGTGTGCGGGCAGGCGGTTCCACGGTCCGCGCCATCATGCGTGACCTGGGTCTGCAGGCCGCCGGGCCACGGGCGAAAGTCGAACCACGGTGCCGGCCCAGGACCTGGGCGAGCGCCCGGACCTGCTCAGGCGGGACTTCACCGCAGATGAGCCCGGCAAGAAGCTGTGCGGGGATATCACCTACGTCAGGACGTGGGCTGGGTTTTATCTATCTTGCGACCGTTCTGGACTGCTGCACCAAGAAGGTCGTGGGTTACGCGATGGCCGACCACATGCGCACCTCCCTGGTGCGCCAGGCCATTGACATGGCGGTACGCAGGTGCCCGGTTGACAGGGGCGTGACGGTCTTTCATTCAGACCGAGGGTAGTCAGTACACGTCTCAGAGGTTCCTGGATCATCTCAGGTCTTATGGGATTCGTCCTCGGTGGGGAATACGGGGTTTGCTGGGACAATGCGTGGGCGGAGTCATTCAACGCCACACTCAAGAATGAGAGGGTACACCGGATGGTGTACCCCACGAAGGGTAAAGCGATCAGTGATATTGCCTCGTGGATCGAGCTGATATATAATCATGTCCGCCTTCACTCAGCCCTAGGGTATCGCACCCTCGAACGAGGTCGAACGCGAACTCATGAACTTAACGAAAGCAGCCTGAAACACAAACAAGCACTGTCCGAAAAACACCGCAGTCCAGATCACCACCGACCAGATGCAAGGGGCCCTGGCCCAGCCCCGCCACCGCCTACCCCGACCGAATCAACCCCCACCTATAAAAACGCTTTACACAGAAAACTGGACAGGCCTCGGGACAGGACAGATCAGACTCAGGACAGCCCTCCTGCACCGGGGCGGGCGGGGTGTCCAGTCAAGTTCAGGTCACCGCCACGCAGGCTCCCTACACCATCATCAGCGTCATGAGTCAGGATCTACTACCGCTACAGCGCCGACAGAGCCCGACGCACCCTACGCGGGATCGACACCCAGGTCGCCAAGGCCGAGAAAGCCGTCGCAGGAAAAGATCCCCGTCAAGCGCAATCGCTTCGTGCACCTGTCCGGCGCCACCCGGGCATCAACCGCGACCTGGAGAAAAGGGCCCGCACCCTGGCCGGGTGGAAGGGCTACGTCACCAACCCTGCCCAACCCCGACCCCGAGACAGTCATCAGCGCCTACCACCGCCTGAACACGACATCGAGAGTCCTTCGCATGTCCAAGTCCGACCTGCGAGCACGCCCCATCTACCACCATCTGCGCCAGTCCATCGAGGCCCACCTGACCATCGTCACTGCAGCCCTTGCCATGGCCCACTGGCTGGAGACCACCACCGGCTGGGTCCATCAGACGCCTGATCACCACCGCACGCCGCTACCGCACCATCACCATCAACATTGCCGGGCACACCCTCACAGCCGCTGACCCTCTCCCACCCGACCTCACCCAAGCCCTCCACAACATCCACCACGACACTAAATGAGCCAACTCAGATGATGAGCAAGGAATGTGTCATGTTGTACGAAATGAGCAACGAGCACAGTCTCGACCGGCGGACATAACTAATCATTACGGATAAAATTAAGGTCGTATCGGATCGGTTGGTTTTACCCAAATGACTTTCCACCAAGTCCGGTACATTACCTTCCATGTTGTTCGAGTGCTGTGTTATTAACTCCCAAGTTTTTGACTCGTTTTTAAACCTACTGAAAAAGCTAGATGCATTATAGCGATTCCAAGGATTCTGCAGATCGCATTGATTCCTATCATTATATTAATGACGTTATACTTTAGTATAGAATAATGTTTTACGGTAGTAGCGACGCAAACTTTGATAAAAGCAAAAATCGTCCGTTTCCATCGGTCGTGTCGAACGATCCACCATGGATGTGGATCATTTTCGGCCTGAGGAGTGAAGCGCACGGTCCACCCAGATTCCCAGATTCTAGCACACCAATCAAGTTCCTCAGCGTAACATAAAAATACTCATCTAGACACTCCGGTATCAACAAAAAACTTCTCTGCGAACCATGAAGCACGCTCCATTAACCCAATCGACTTCCCGCTCCATGTGCGTGGTCGCTGAAGGCCGGATACTTGCAGCGTAACCATCCCTGTATCCAAGGTAGACGGATGAGATCTCGCTATAACGCAGAGTGTCGTTAAGCACAGATGGAAAAATCATCCATTGACCATTGCAATGTTCCATCAGGATTAGGTGTCTTGCGCCTACGCATCCTGCCTCCGGATGTCTTTCCATACAGTCAACCAATCCGCTGACCATAGTGGGTTTCGCAATGGTATCGACATTTAGCAATAGAATATAGCGCCCATGACAGTATTTGAAACCAATATTAGTGCAGCAGCAAAACCATGATTCCACATTAAAGGAACACTTTTCACTTCAGGCCAGCATTGCCGCAAATACTCAATCGATCCGTCTTTGGAGCCGTTATCAACGACAACAACTTCTATATTCATCTCTGTTGTTTTATATAAAGAATTAAGGCATTGATCTAACAGATGTCTTGAATTCCAGTTAACTATAATAATCGAGACGATAGGGGGCGTCATGTTGACCTTCTATAATTGATTTGCGCTGCAACAATATGTTTGTTTCATTTATTTTCGATTAAGAATTTGTATAACGATAAATGCTCATCCACTACTCGTTCATTTGAAAATTTCCTTTCTGCTGTTGTCCGACATTCTGCACGATCAAACTTTGCATAATCACGCAGTTGGCCCTGCCAACTGGCTCATATTCGAACAAATTGCACCCGTGATCCCATCATCGATTACTTCGTCAACTGCGCCTTCTCGCAAGGCAAGCACTGGAGTACCGCAACAAAGAGCCTCTACTGTTGATGTACCAAAAGTGTCGGGCCATGCTATTGGATGAAACAAAGCGCATGCTTTCCCCAAGAAACGGTATCCTTGTTCCAAAGATAATTCTCCGACAAACTGTATTTGATCACCATCAATAAGAGGCTTTACTTTTTCATGAAAGTAGTCTATTTCGTGGGGTTCAATAACTCTTGCTGCGATTTTTAAGCGGATACCGGCAGCCATTGCTGCTTCAATAGCTGTGAGTGCGCCCTTTTCTGGGCTCATTCGTGCAAAGAAAGCGGCATAAGTTCCTTCTGAATCGCCAGATCCATCACCAAACGGAATCGAACTTACATCTACGCCAAGTAAAATGGTCCTTGGTTGCCATCCTTGAGCGCAGTTAGCTTGAGAATGAGAAATTGCTAATACAGTCGCATTTTGAGAGGCAACTTTATAGATCCTAGATAGGTCGGGCCAGCTGTGACCAAGCTCAGGTTTTGGGGGGTCAAATGGAAGGTAATTGGTGGTTACAATTGGGATATTGGTAAGAGAGGGCCAACAAGAGGGCCAGAAAATGTTATGTCATGAACGATGTCCACATGCTTATCCTGAAACCACTCATATCCTGCAAGAACATGGTTAAGTTCCATAGGGGCGCTATGCCATCCATTCAAATTTTCAATTCCCTCATAAAGTGCATTTCGATTTACAGGACAGGTAGACGTTGTGGCGGACCAAAGATAAACATCTACATCTCGCGCTTTTTAATCCTCTCTGCATAAATGATCGATCATTCTCTTCTGATGCCGCCATATGCGGTGGCGGGGATGGTCCACGAAATGAGAGAATGCCGACCTTTAGTTGCTTCGACAAGAGACGCCTCGATTCAGAATTTGCTAGACCTAGTTTTCAGACTCATCGTCTAGTTGATTATGAATATTTTTCGGTTTCTGTCAACCTTGCAACGAAGCTCATGAAGGGTGCCTGAGAAGGAGGCTCGGTGCCTCGCTGAGAACTGTCCGCGAAGTCCGTGTGAACCGTGGTAGGCATGGGAGGTGCCTGGTGCAGGCCAGGACCGAGATCACAGGCAGGTACGCCAGGGCTTACGCGAAGGCCTCGAAGCTCGAAGAAGGGGAGTTCCTCGATGAGATCGCACAGTCACCGGCTGGAGCCAGGAGGGCGCGCGCCGACGCCTGGTGGCCGCAGCCAAGCGCTCACTTAGTCACAGGAAACCGGGGCCCAGGACCAGAGCCCGCAGGTACTCACACGACACACTGAGGATCCTCCAGCGGTGGTGGGCCGCCAGCGGCAGGCAGAACCAAAGACTACTTCAAAGAGTCCATGCCGCTGCCGCAAACCTGCTGGAGACGAGCGATGAGCTCGAGACAGAGCCCGGGTTCTTCGAGGCCTATCACCACCGCCCACCGCGGGTCGCCCCTCAAAGGAGAGGAAATCCCGGACCGTGGACATGACCGACGTGCTCATAGGATAGACCTTCACCCGCTCGTGATCCGCAGTGTTATGTCTCTGGACATGGGTGACAGTTCTGTGTCAGGACATCGGTGACACTTCGGTGGGGTCTGGGGTGATCACTTGTGGTCTGGGATTGAGGTGAGCTCAGATAAGAAACCGTAGTGTTGATCCTCGTGTCTGTCTGGCGATCGCCCGGTGGCCTGATGACGCGCCTCGTGGGGCGGTGACGACGTTCTGCGCCGGGCACTCCATCTCACGCAAGACGTTCTACGTCCTGCGGCGCCGAGCCCTGTCTGGAGGGTCGGCGGCGGTACTCGAGTCCCGGTCGCGTCGCCCGTGCACCAGCCCGAGCTCGTCTGCCTGAGGTGGTGCGTTCCCAGGCTCTGGAGGTGCGGGCGGCCCTGGAGCGCGGTCAAGTCTTTTGGTGTGGTGTAGATCGGGTTAGGGGTTGAGGGTGGTGGTGGTGGTGGTCGGGTCGAGGGTGCTGGTCGTTGTGGAGCATGTGGGTGAGGCGTTGCAGGGGATGTCTTGGACAGGTAGCGGCGTTCGCCGTACTGCCATTCCTCGTGCTGTTCGAGCAGGACGGCTCCGATCAGGCGGGTGACGGACTCCCGGTCGGGGGAAGACCTGGACAACGTCGGCGCGGCGCTCGATCTCGCGGCCCAGGCGCTCGATGGGGTTGTTGGACCAGATCTTTTGCCAGTGCTCCCTGGGGAAGGCCGCAAACGCGGTCAGGGTCAGCCTCGGCGTCGGCGAGCATGTCGGCGATCTCGGGAAGGCGTCCTTCAGGAGTCGATGACGTGCTTGTACTGGGCGGTGACGGCCTGCCGGCTGGTCTGGGCGAAGATCGTGGAGATCAGGGCGCCCGCAGGCTTGGAGCGGGCCGAGCCGAGCCTGGAGGTGATGTTGCGGGCGAAGTGGACCCGACACCGCTGCCAGGCCGCGCCCGGCAGGATCGCCTTGACAGCGGCCTGGATGCCGGCATGGGCGTCGCTGGTGACCAGCACGACCCCTCAGGGTCCTGATCGGTGGGGAACCTTCAGCCCGCTCGCGCAGGAGCGCAGGAAGGAGGTCCAAAAAGTCGGTGGTCTCGGCGTCCCCAACAGCCATGCCCAGGATCTCGCGACGTCCCTGGGCCGAGACGCCGGTAGCGACCACCAGGGCCTGGCAGACCACCCGGTGCCCTAGGCGCACGTCGAGGTAGGTGGCGTCCACGAACAGGTAGGGGAACCAGGTGTGGTCCAGCGGCCGGGACGCAAACTCCGCGATCGCCTCGTCGATGTCCTTGCAGATCCTTGAGACCGTGGATCTGGAGATACCGGACCCGTTGCCCAGCGCCCGCACCAGATCATCGACCTTACGGGTGGAGACCCCCTCAATCCAGGCGGAGCAAATCACCGCGTATAGGGCCTTGTCGACCCGCTTGCGGGGGCTGAGCAGGGACGGGAAGAAGGACCCCTGCCGCAGCTTGGGGATGGCCAGGTCCACCTCGCCGGCGGTGGTGCCAGCTTCTTGGGGCGCTTACCGTTGCGGCGCGTGCGCCGGTCCTCGGTGCGCTCATAGGGGCCCGCGCCGATCACGGCGGTGGCCCTCGGCGTCGATCAGGGTCCTGCAGACCGGCCTGGAGCAGACGACGGAAGACGTCATCATGAGCCAGGTCCGGGTCGGCAAGGACTATCCTGAATCAGGACGGAGACGGCAGACTGGTGAGGGGCATCGTGGGACAACCTCCTGGTGAATCTTGGTCGAGAATCCGGATCCCCACGATGCCCCCCTCCTGCTCCAAGCCAGAACCACCGGCCAGGGAACGCCGCAGGAACTGCCACCACACTCAAGAGACCCACCCGGACCTTCCAGCGGACGCGTGCTGCCACACGCGCGACAGTCCAGCAGGCCGCGCTCGGCGGGTCCGAAATGATCCCGCGCCGAGCGCCCGCGCTGAGCGTGGGAGGCCAGGTGGTGCTGGATATCCCGCACTTCTCAATTCCACCGGCGCATCAGGCCCGGTGATTCACACGCATCCAGCCCGCCCCGGTCGGCGCTGGCCCTGGCGCTACCCGGGCGCGGGGTGAAGGTCCCGGCCCGGTCCCGGGGCACCACAGGTCTCGAAGGGCCCCATCCTGACGAGTCCACCGTCTTGGACGTGGTTCCGTTTCTGGCGTTACCACGAGCCTGGGTGGTCGGCTCGCCCCTGTCGTAACCCAGGTGCTCGCCTCAGCCAAGCGGCCAGGCCCTCTCCAAGGCCTCCCTTGCGCAGTGCCGGCAGCAGACCATCAGTCCCGGTCATGCTCACCTGCCCGGCACCAGCTCTGCTCAAACAAGCCATCCAGAGCCCCAGCCGAGCGCAGCTGGCCGACCACATCCCGACCACCAGCAGAAGCCCTGTTGTCATCATCAGTAGCAGTCATCAGTGTCAGTCCTTCCACAAGAGCTCACACAAACCAATGAACAGGCTCGCTTGTCTATCGCGGCGGGCGCCTGTGGCATGCACGTGGGCCCGGCAGGTGGTCGAGTCCACTGACACCTTGTCCCACACCGCCTCAGGTCCCTGGGTGGTCACCACCGCGGCTGTGAGCTCACGCTCCAGGTGCTCCCAGACCCCGCAGACCTGCCAGAGCGGAACAGAACGTAAATCCTCCACCAGGGCCCGTAGCGATCCGGGACATCGCGCCACGGGCAGCCGGTCCTGGTGCGGTAGCGCACCCCGTCGACCAGGCCTTGTAGGCAGTATATGCGCGGTCGGCCCCTGACAGGCGCCTCGGCAGCAACGGGGCCAGCACCTCCCACTGCGCATCGGTGAGGTCATGACGGCGTCCAGCGCCTGCCTTGCCTCTATCCTGGATCAACTGAGGCCTCCGGCTCGATCACGAGATGACTTGACACCACCCGTGATACCCCGGAGGCCTCACCCACACCCAGACACCACGCCGCCCCCACCCCACAATTTCGCAACACGACCTAAGCGTCATGAGTCAGGTCTCGATGATGTAGGCCGGGGAGGCCTCGAACCTGGATCATGCGACATCGTGGTGGGTTGTAGGGAGGTCGGTGTGAGTATTCGTTGGTATGCGGTGTTGGGGGTTTGCGGTGAGACACCAAGAGGTCGGGTAATTATGAATCGCCCCGGGTTTGTTGGAAGCAGTGATGACCCAACCAACCCCTAAACCGACTTCGCCGACCCCCTGCCTCAAACTCCTCCAGGACGTCACCATCAACCTCAACGGCCACCACCGCGCCGACGTTGGCTGGTCCTGAGGAGGCTGGCGGTGGCGCTGATGGCACAGGGGACAGGTCCAGGGCCAGCTGGTCCGGAGCAATGCGGCGCCGGCCGATCTCCATCAGGGCAGCCAGCTCTGCCTGCGTGTGGGCTGAGCCCTAGGTGCTCAATGACCTTGTCCCGGCGCCCTTCCTTGACCGCGATCTGTACCGCCATCGCTCCTGAGGCAGTCTTGACCTTACGCAGAAACGGGCTCACCACCCCCACCCTACCGGCCGCTTAGTGTGCCAGCACACCCCCAACATGACGGAATACCAACGAAAAATCAGCCCCAAAACCCCAAACCCACCAAACTGTCATACGAGTCAGGTCAGAGTATTTCGCTGCCGTCGGGATCCATCCTATTAACGCAGTAGGATAAGTCCCCCAGTCCGAAAAACACCGCGCACCCTACCTGACTATTCGGTAGAAATTGCTCGCATCACGGGTATGCGCGCAGCTTTCAAGGCTGGCCACAATGCTGCCAGCACACCGATGATAATAGATAGCAATAGAGTGACGGTCAGCTGCCCCCAGGGAACAACAAGTTTAGTCATGCCCTGATCTTTTAACTGAGCACGCAGAGCCCCGGCAAGCACGATACCCGTAAGAGTTCCTACGATTGTACCGAAGACGGTGGTAACAACCGACTCAAGAGTAATCTCTCCAATAACTTGAGCTTTTCCTAATCCAACAGCTCTTACGAGCCCGATTTCCTGAGACCGTTCTGAGACGGAAAGAACCAGAGTGTTAATGATACCAAGTGCAGCGATGACCAGGGACAGTCCCAGCAATGCGTATAGGACGGCAAGGATTTGAGTTGCTTGAGATCCTGCAACTTCCGAAAGTTCACTAGAATCTAAAACGCTAAATATGTATGAAGACGCTAAAACTCTTTCCATACGGATGTCATTTGGTGAAGCGCCATCGTTCAATGTAACAAATAACGCATGCGGAGTAGCAAGGACTTGAGATGGGTCGGTAGAAACTACATCCGTTAGCGCTCCTGTTGCGGCCATCGTTTCTGGAGTGACATAAATCGTCCCCAGTATGCCTTTTTGGTGTCCGCTATAACAACCGTCGCGGTCACCGCGCCGGTAGAACCAGAAATTACGACATCGTCTCCTATTTTTAAACCAGATCCTTTTAAAAGCTGCAACATGAGTGCCGTCAAGTTTGTCCAATGTCCCTTCAACAAGGTTAGGGTCGTACGCCTTAGTAAAATCTTCAGGATCGATAGCAATGGCATATCCTGCGTCGGAATTTCCATTCGGAATTTCTACGGAAACCAGCTGGGCGACGTAACCTGTTGTGGAGGCAACACCGTCAAGAGATTGGATCTGTTCGGCGGATTTCGCTGGAACTCGATCTGGTCTGCCTGAGGAAGCTACTTGACATACCAAAAAAATCAGCATGCATCGAGTCATTCACGATTTCGTTTATAGAGGTTTTCATCGAAGCCGCCACAATTGTGCCTGCGCTAACGAGTGTCATTCCGATGAACAGAGCTGCCGAAGTTGCGGCAGTACGTCTTGGAACAGTGCTGAGATTGCGAATCGCAAGACGGCTGATGGGGCGGAATACAAAAAGTAACGGCATAGAAAAATGACTCGATACCGTAACGGGCCAAAACCGGGAAAAAGTAAAAGCAGGCCGATTAGCAGAGCTCCGGCCCTATTCCGAGGATAACCCAGATCGCGGGAATCCACTGGCCACCCATGTGACAATTATTCCGACCAAACCGACGCTACTAATAACGCGCCGAGGATGCCTCGAAATCGCAATGATCTCAGTCCTCTCTGCTCGAACTCTGCATTGCCTCAATGGGCGGAGTAAGAGCCGCCTCCCAGTGCCGGAAAGAGAGCTCCGATGACGGTTATGACTAAGCCTGCTGTGATCGCGGCCAGTATGATACTATAATTAATAGGCACCTGATTTAACAGTGGCATACCCATAAATTTGAGACCAGCTAGTAATCTTGTAGCGCCGATACCCAAAGCTAAACCGAGCAGGGCACTCGGCGGTGCCGACTCATGACGGCATGAAGAAGTACCGCAGCAAATATTGATCCGGGTGAGGCGCCGACGGCACGTAGCAATGCGAATTCTCTCTGCCGTTGACGTACGCTCATCGCGAAGGTATTCATAATGATAAAGGATCCAACGAACATCGCCAAAGCCACGAAAATCAAAGCGAATACCTCCGGTACAGCCGAGGTATTTAATATTCAGCGTTCTGTTCGTCTGCAGCTTCTTTTTGGGTCTGCACGCGAATTTCTTCTGGCAAAATTTTTCTGATTTTATTTGAGATCTCTTTCTGGTCAATTCCTTTTTATCTAAATAAACACAAATTGAGTCGACTTTCCCGTCTGGAGCAGAAAATGACATCAGCCAATTTTGGGTCTAGCCCGATTACCGTCGCACCGGCAACCGAAGTGTCATAGTTAAACTCGCCAACTATCCTTACCAAATATGCATCTCCGTTAATTACAAGGTGTGTATCATCGTCCACTGATAAACCGGAACGTTTCAGTGCTTCGGATTCCAATGCGATTTCGCCTCCAGAATGAGGGAATCTCCCCAGATGCAGCTTTTTCGCCCAGAATCCTGCGGATAGAGCGGAACTGCTTTCGACGGTGCATTCATTGACGTGACAGGCGTGGAATCAGCGCCAACCAATGTGGCAGGTATAGAAGCAATCGGAAAAGCATGCTCTACGCCATCAATTGACTCAACGGTTTCGGCAAGTTTACCGTCTATTTTGGTTGCTACAGAAGAACTATTTGTATTTTGACTGTTGGCAGTTGACTGGACCTGAAATATACAAAATCTCCGGTTAGGGTCGTTGAATTTGAGCGTCAAATATATTCGACAACACGATACGAAGCGACAGCGTGCCAGTAAGAAAGGCAACGCCGAGAATGACTGCGAGCGTTGTCAAGAAAAACTGACGAGCATGACTTTTAAGTGATCGTAGAGCAAAGCGAATCATAAACTCACTCCTAAGGTAGTTTTTGATGTGTTATAGATTCTGTGTTTGCTATGGAATTCAGGAACTTCCATGGCAATAGAGCTGCTTAATGCATGCAGTGCAATAAGGACACTGTCTCGATCAGGCTTTGTCCAACTGGGCAGCTAGCCGCCCATCTCGTAGAAACAGGACGGTGTCAGCACAGGCTGCGGCCTCGGGTTCATGAGTTACCATGACTACACTCTGTCCGAAATGGTCAACGCTAGAACGCAAAATCTGGAGGATTTGCATAGTAGCCCGAGAGTCGAGGTTTCCTGTGGGTTCGTCAGCGAAGATGACTGACGGTCGCCCCATGAACGAGCGAGCGCAGGCAGTGCGCTGAACTTGCCCTCCAGATAGTTCGGCAGGACGGTGCGAGAGTCGGTTACTTAGACCTACGGCCTTGACTATCTGGTTGAGATGTCTCAAAATCCACAGATTTTCGAGCGATATCTATCGGTAATGTGATGTTCTCTCGACGGTTAAAGATGGCAGCAAATTGAACGACTGAAATATGAACCCGATTCGCTCGCGACGCAGCCTTGTCAATTGCCGTTCATTCATTGAGGTAATCTCTTGGCCGTCAAGATTTATTGATCCCGAGGTAGCTGATTCTAAGCCAGCCAAGCAATGCATAAGGGTTGATTTTCCAGAACCGGAAGGTCCCATAATTGCGGTAAATCTCGCCCGAGCGATTGATACAAAGATGTCATTCAATGCGACTACGCTCATTATCGCCACTGCCATAAATCTTCGTTAAGGAATGCTGCGACAACCGGATTTTTGGCTGGCGAATGAGGTCAAGGGGACAGTGCTGATCTCAGGGCTATCTTTAGCGTGGGAAACCATGACGGCAGTCTGCCACAAGTCCGATAGAATGTTCCAGTCGGATGGCTCCCTGCTCCGTGGATCATCCTAGGTGTAGTGGCAGGTCAGAAGGCAGGGGTCGGGGTTTGTCGGCTCTTCGTGTTTGAGGGTGGTAGGTGGGGCCTATTGTCTGGTTTAGGTGGTTGTTGTCAGGTGGTCTTTGAGGCGTCCGGTGGGATGAGGCTGCGGATGGTGTAGTGGGTGAGGTTGCTGGAATCCCAGGGCGATGCCGCGTAGGTGCTCCAGGCGTCCGTTGATGGCCTGGCGTGGGGCCGTTGGAGGAGTCGGGGTGATCGGGCTCTTCGTGTTTGAGGGTGTAGTAAGTAAGGCTTATTGGTGTGTTTGGGGCGGGGGTGGGTGCGTCGTTGCTTGGGTAGGGGGCGAGGTTCCTCGATGATGGGGAGCTGCCACACACGCCACCCGGAGAGATCCGACGTGCTTGGAGACTACCTTCACCGGTCCTGATCTGACGACCTTCCTGGGGCTGGACGCCCTCGGGACTCGACCTGCGGTGGGCCAGCACCTCACCCCGATGAGAGTCATTGTGGAGTGCCGCATGCCGGCCGGGTTTGAGGACCCGTTCTGCCGGTCCTGCCGGGGCTCAGGGAGTATCCCGTGGGGACGGTGGCCCAGCGCCTGGCCCACGTGCCGGTGGGGTGGCGACCCACAGCTGCTGGTGGCTGCCTGCGGCGCTTCGCCTGCCCCTCACTGCCGCCGGGTGTGGAGGCAAGACACCTCGGCCCTGGCCCAGCCGCGGGCGCGTCTGACCCGCTCAGCGGTGGAATGGGGGCTGCGGGCCCTTGCCCTGGATTCCATGTCCATTTCCCGGGTAGCGCGGACCCTGAGCCTCCTGGCACACCGCGAACACCACGATCCTGGCAAGCGCGCAGGTCGCGCTGCTAGATGATCCCCACCGCTCTGATGGCGTGGAGGTCCTCGGCGTCGACGATTCCCCCGCGCGCTTGCTCCCATGCGGAGGTGCCCTCTGTGTGGCGCGACACCAGGCGGGGGCGACAAGTACGCCCGCTGTGATCATTGACCTGACCCCCGTACGCGACGCCACCGGTCCGCCTGTCTGCTGGACCCGGGACCATATCCAGCAGACGGGTGGAGCCTGTTCAATGGTTTGTGTAGCTCTGTGAAGGACTGACACTGATGACTGCTACTGATGATGACAACAGGGCTTCTGCTGGTGGTCGGGATGTGGTCGGCCAGCTGCGCTCGGCTGGGGCTGTGGATGGCTTGTTTGAGCAGAGCTGGTGCCGGGCAGGTGAGCATGACCGGGACTGATGGTCTGCTGCCGGCACTGCACCAAGGGAGGCCTTGAGAGGGGCCTGGCCGCTTGGCTTGAGCGAGCACCTGGGTTACGACAGGGGCGAGCCAACCTCCCAGGCTCGTGGTAACGCCAGAAACGGAACCACGTCCAAGACGGTGGACTCGTCAGGATGGGGCCCTTTCGAGACCTGTGGTGCCCCGGGACCGGGCTGACCTTCACCCCGCGCCCGGGTAGCGCTAAGGGCCAGCGCCGACCGGGGCGGGCTGATGCGTGAATCACCAGGCCTGATGCGCCGGTGGAATTGAGAAGTGCGGGATATCCAGCACCACTTGGCCTCCACGCTCAGCGGGGGCGCTCAGCGTGGGGACCATTTCGAGGACCCGCCGACGCGGGCCTGCTGAGGCTGTCGCGCGTGGCAGCACGCGTCCGCTGAGGGAGTCCTCTTCCCGGTGGTCTACCACGGGCGCGATCCGGGCCGATGGTCCGCGCCTGTTACTGGGTCGCCTCCCGCTCGGCTCACATCGCGGTCGGGGACGAGGGATGGACGGGAGTCAAGCACGTGGCTTAAGTATCTGGGCCCTGGGGAAGGGAGTCTCCTTGAAGGGCGGCTCTGTGCGCCGAGCTGGCCAACAGGGGCGTCAAGGACGTCCTGATCGTAGAGGGGGCACCTCCGCACGGGAGCGAAGCGCGCGGGGAATGTGACGGGCTCACCGGCCTTCCCTGAGGCGAACGCAGGCGGTCCTGGCCCCAGGCCACGGTCCCCACCTGCGCAGGTACCACCCTGTTCCCGCGCCCCTGGATGCGGTTCGTCTCCTACGGGGACCGCCGCAAGGCGCGGCTGCTCTCAAGGCCGATCTGCACCGCTCCGAACCAGGAGGCCGCCTGGCAGGCTCTGACCGACTTCTCCGAGTCCGACATGGGGGTCAGCACCCTCCCAGACGGTGACGACCTGGGAGCGGGCCTGGGAGCGATTCACCCCTCTTCCTGGACTCACCGGCCGATGCTCAGGCGTGTCATCTTCCCCACTTCGCGGGAGGTACCCTCCACCAACAGCATCGAGACTGCGAGCTACCAGCTGCGCAAAGATCACCAATGAACCGCGGCCACTTCCCTCCGATGAGGCGGTGATCAGCTGCTGTGGCTGGCGATCTGCGACACCTGTGGACAAGCGAGCCCGAGAACGCGACAAGGAGAAAGGACTGCCAGCATCCAAGCGCAGGGCCAGGGGCAAGCTCGTCGAAGGACAGATCACCACCGACTGGAACAAGGCCCTGGCCCAGCTCACCACCGCCTACCCCGACCGAATCAACCCCTACCTGTAAAACGCTTACACAGAAAAACTGGACAGGTCCCTTTCCTTTGACCGCGATCTGTACCGCCATCGCTCCTGAGGCAGTCTTGACCTTACGCAGAAACGGGCTCACCACCCCACCCTCATCTGGCCGCTTAGCGTGCCAGCACACCCCCAACATGACGGAATACCAACGAAAAATCAGCCCCAAAACCCCAACCCACCAAACTGTCACGAGTCAGGTCGAAGCTCGCCACGGCCCTGAGCAGCACTGGAAGATCCATGACGTCCCGACCCCGCTGCCGGCGAGCACCTCCTTCTGTCCTTCCACTCCATCCCCGCCATGTAAATGACGCCGGAGATCCTTACCGGCACCGAGTGCGAGCGCACCGTTGAGCTCCTGACGCGCCGACTCGATTTGCCCTGACGGGCCTCGCCTGGCTCACCTTCCAGTCCGTCTTCGCCCGCCGCGTGATCGCTGGCCACCATCGACACGGGTCGGCGAGCTGGGGAGCACAGGCTGCCCGCGTCTCGACGTCATCTGCCCCGGCTTCTTCTCCGACTGTCTGGAGACCCTCGAGGAGATCAACCAGTTCAACCGCGAGACCTTCACCACTGCCGGAGGCGGAAGCTTCCACTACATCCCCTGGGGCAACGACCTGAGGGCGCTATCGCCACCCTGGGCTGAGCAGGGCCCGAACGTGCTGGCCGATTCTGAGCCCGGCCTCCTCACTGCGGCATCGGCCCGGAAGGTCGGTCTCAGCACGAGAGACCACAGGCCCTCGCCGGGGAAACTGATGCCCGGGACGGTATGGTGACGTAAACAACCCCGATTCTGTGAGGAAGTCGCCGTGCATCTTGAGTGGTGGTCCGTCCTGCCCTTCGCGGGCATGCTCGCCTGTATCGCCGTCCTGCCGCTGATTCCGCCACGGCCCACTGGTGGGAGAAGCACCCAGCCAGCTGCTCGTCGCCGTGAGCCTGGGTGTGCCGGTGCCGCCTGGATGGGTCCTCGGCGGTTGGGAGGTCGTCTTCGCCTCGTGGTCGAGTACTTCCAGTTCATCACCCTGCTGCTGGCCCTGTTCGTGGTCTCCGGCGGCATCTTCAAGGGCGACATCCGCGCCACGCCCCGCAACAACATCGATCTTCCTGGCCATCGGCGGTGTCATCGCCCTCGTCGGCGGTACCACCGGCGCCGCCATGCTGCTCATCCGGCCTGCTGGCGACCAATAAGGAGCGCCACTACTGCGTGCACACGGTGTTGCACACGATCTCATCGTGGCCAACTGCGGCGGGCTGCTCACGCCTCTGGGGGACCCTCCCCATTCCTGGGCTTCCTGCGGAGTGCCTTCACCTGGACCTCAACCTCCTGCGCGAGTACCTCTTCGTCAACGCCATGCTGCTGGTGAGCTACCACGCCCTGGACCCTACATACTATCTCCCAGGAGCCGGGCCAAGGCCGTCCATGACGACGACACCGAGATCGAGCCCTCGGCCCTCGCGGGTTCACCAACTTCGTCTCTTTCGCCGCCATCACGCCGTCGCCTCGCGCCTCCGTCGACGTCCACGCCATTGAGACCGGCCACGCCCCGGGAGACTGATCCCGTGCGCGAGATCATCATGCTGCGCGCCGCGGCATGCTCCTACTTCCCGGGCAGCCGCGAGGTCCGCTTCAAGGACAACCAATTCACCTGGGACCCCATCGCCGAGGTTGCCATCTTGTTCATCGGCATCTTCCCCACCATGATTCCGGCCTTTGTATTACCTTGACGAGGTGGCCGGCCTGCGCCGCCCGCCAACGAGGTCACCTTCTTCGTCTTCACCGGCGGGCTCTCCTCTGTCCTGACAACGCCCCACCTACGCTATTTCTTCGAGATGGCCGGGCAGGTCGCACACCCTCGGGGGACAACGTGGCCGGGGTCCCGAGCTCTACCTGCGTCCGTCTCCCTGGGAGCGGTCCTGTGTGGCGCCATCACCTACATCGGCAATGGCCCGAACTTCATGGTCAAGTCCGTGGCCGAGTCCGACGGCTCGAGATGCCCAGCTTCGGCGGCTACGTGGCCGCGCCATGAAGCACCTGGTGCCGGTCATCGCCGCCATGGTCCTGATCTTCATCGCCCCGGGCATCTTGTGGAAGGTCCTGGGAGGGGCGCTCACCGCGGCGATCCTGGGGCTCGATGCCCGCCTGCTATCTAAGTCCCGACGTTTCCTGCCCTGGCCGACCAGCCCGAAGGCGGCGGCGACCGACCCGGCTGCCTGCCTACTGTCTTATGGCCTGCGCGAGACGGGTTTCTCGCGCCTTGCGCATGCGTAGCCTGAGCGCGTGCAGCTGGGACATGTGATCTACAAGGTCAACGACCTCTCTCAGGCCGTGGCCGATTTTGAGGCCAGGGGCTTCGCCGTCGAGTACGGCACCGTCAAGAGGCCGTACAACGCGCTCATTACTTCTCCCACGGCCCTATCTGGAACTTCGGGCGCGCACTGGAATGCCGCCGCCCTGGGGCGCCTGCTCGCTGGGACCGCGCGGGGCGCCCGCCGCCGCTTCCTGTCTTGGGATCGCGGCCCTGAGGGCTTGCGCGGCCTGTGCCTGGAGGGCGACAACCCGAGCTGGAGGAGGGGATGGTTCTGCTGAACGGCAAGGGCCTGCGCATCAAGACCGCGTGTGACCCCGTGGGCGGAGTTGCGCTACGAGGTCTTCTTCCCCACGACGTCGACCTGCCGTTCCCCAGAGCCACTTCAGCACCGAGCCTCAGGCCTCAGGAGTTCACCCACCCAACGGGATCAAACGCTCATCGCCCGCGTCGCCCATCCGCTGCCCGTGCACAAGCGGGACACCGTCCTCAGGCTGGGCGACGACCAGCAGCTCGAGCTCGTGGAGCCCGGTCAGACCATCACGTGACTCGACGACGACACAGCGTCCTATGAAAACCCTGTGAGTGACTGCGGTCAGAGTCTTAGAAGCCTCAGCTGTGCCCGGGGCGGTGACGAATGATGAGCCCTCCATGCGGCCCAGCAGGCTCGGCTCGAGGTCCCAGGAGCGAACCGTGGCCAGGATGCGCTGCCAGCCCCGGGCGACGTCGGCCTGCGTGGCGTGCGGCCAGCCCAGGGCCTCCAGCGTCCCGTGCTTGATATCGATGCCCCGCGGAACTCCCGCCAGTGCTCCAGGCTCCACCCCGCCGGCTTTCGACCGCCTGCCACACGTCCACGTACGGGTGCCCCAGGACCAGCACGTCTCTCCCGCCGGGCATTTCGGCTACCCGGGCGATCCGCGACCCTTGAACCGGCCACCAGGTGGTCCACCAGGACCCCGTCGCCGTTCGGGTCCCGCCGAAGTCGGCCATGACCTCCTCGAGGTTGTCGACGCCGTCGAGCATGAGGACCACGACGCCCTCGTGGCGCAGGTCACGTCGCGCCAATCTTCTCCACCAGCTCGGCGTCGTGCTTGCCCTCCACCCAGATGCGTGAGGCGCGCGCCACTTTTGCCCGCTCGCCCGACGGCGTAGGAGCCCGACGCCGTCAACCGTCCCCTGCGCGCGCTGACCGGCTGGCGGGCTCGCGCTTGAGCGCCACGGGCGGATCCAGGATGACGGGGGCGGCCATCGATCCAGAACCCGGGTCCCAGGGCGAAACCGCGTCGCGGTGCCATGACGGTCCTCCAGACCACGACGTGCTGGCCACCGGACTTCCACCGCCACCGCGCGCCGACGAAAACCGGTCTGCCGGTCCTCGACCACCAGGCCCGGCGTCACAGGCACATGCACGACTCCGCGCACGGCGCTGTGGCCCGTGCGGTGCGGGGTTCACCGACAGGACGTCCCCGCCGCAGCGGTCGCTCGACGAGGGCCGCCGGCAGCAGGCACGTCCCAGTCACAGCCGCACCGCGAGCCGCAGGCGCTATGCGGGAGCGCGAGCCGGCCGGGCGTCCTGCGCCTGCTGCCGCTGCCGGCCTCGGCACGCGCCCTCAGAGCGGCGCGGTGGGCGGCGGTCGAACCGGGAACGGGGGAGCGGTACGGGCGGCGGTTCACCCTCGGCACGGTAGGAAACTCACGGCCTTGGTGGCGTTGACCCGCCGACCACGTATAGGATGGCACTCACGCGGGTGAGCGTTAATCGCTCGCCGGTCGCACCGGCGTGCGGGCGGCAGTGCACCAGCACCGCGCCCGCAGCGGCATCGATCGTGTCCCGGCACTGACGAGGAGAGGAGGACCCATGGCCAACGACCGACGTCTCTGTCCTGTCCGCCATCGTCACCGACTACGTGCGCACCCGCGAGCCCTGTGGGTTCCAAGGCCCCGTGGAGCGCTACCGCTCTGGCGTGTCCGCCACTATCCGGCAACGACATGGCTGCCCTGGAGGATGAGGGCTACATCCATCAGCCGCACACGTCGCGGACGTGTGCCCACCCAGAAGGCTACCGGCGCTTCGTCGACGAGGTCGCCCGCATCGCTCCCTGTCCGCCCCCTGAGCGCGCCGCATCACCGCGCTCCCTGTCCGGAGCGGTCGACCTGAGCAAGTCGTGGCCCGCACCGTGCGGGCCCTGGCCCAGCTGACCGGCCAGCTCGCTCGTCGAGTACCCCAGCCCAGATACGCTGCCCTCACAGCACCTGAGCTCGTCGCCCTGGGACCCGAGCGCATCCCCGCTGGTCATCATCACCGATACCGACGCGTCGACCAGCGCACCGTGACCCTCAGAACTCGGACCGCCGCGGGTAATCGTCATGACGGGGGTTTCGACGTCACCGACGTCGTCGACCCCTCGTCCTGGAAACGTCTGCGCACCCAGCCTCAATGGAGCCCCTCGTCGGCAATCGGGCCGCTGACGTCGGCCCCATCCTGGCCGCCCTGGCCGAGCAGGCCACCGCCGACGAACGCCACTCACCGATGCCGTGGCCGACGAGCTCATCGACGCGCTGCGCCCCGACGCCGAGGAGCGGCTCGTCGTCGCCGGAACCGCGAACCTGGCCCGCTCCACCCCGTACTCTCCTCCTTGGGGCCGCTCTTGGACGCCATCGAGGAACAGGTGGTGCTGTTGCGTTGTTCACCGCCGATGACTCCCCCGACCGGTGAGAACCGGATGCGCGCGAGCATCGGCTCGAGAACAACGATGACGCCCGGCCGAGGCCTCCCGCCGTCACCACCACCTACGGGCCGGGAGCGGCGAGGCCGTCGCCCACCCGGCGTCATCGGCCCCACCCGCATGGACTACCCGGCCACCATGACCGCTGTGAGGGGCCGTGGTCGCTACCTGTCCAGGTTCCTGTCACCACCGGAGACGGGAGGGCCGGTCGGAGCGAACCCGCTGGCGAGAGTCATCTCAGTCAGGCGCTTCATCACATATTCCCAGACATCCACCGCAAAAAGACGTAGCCGTAAAGGAAGAACGCAGTGAGCAACTACTACGAGGTCCTCGGCGTCAGCCGCGACGCCACCTCCGAGAGAGATCAAGAGGGCCTACCGCAAGAAGGCCCGCCAGTTGTATCCTGACGTCGCTGGTCCCGCCACGAGGATGAGTTCAAGGAGGTTCCACCGCCTCACGAGGTCCTCTCCGACGCCGACAAGCGCCAGATGTACGACCTGGGCGGCGAGGACGCGGCATGGCGGGGAGGCTTCGGCGGAGGGTTCGCCGGCGCCGACTTCGGCGACCTGGGCGGCATCTTCCAATCCTTCTTCGGCGGGGAGCGGCCAGCCGCGGACCGGCTCCTCCGGGCCCGGCGCGGCCAGCACCTCGTGGCCGTGGACGAGAGCCTGACGTCGCGTTCGGGGCGAGCCGCCCATCCCGATCGACACCTACGCCACCTGCACCGCTTGCGCTCGTGCTGCGCGCTCGGCACCGAGCCGGTCACCTGCTCGGTGCAACGGCGTCGGCAACGTCCAGCGCATGACCCGCACCCTACTGGGGCAGGTACGACCTCCTCGCCGTGCCCGGGCTGCCAAGCGCTACGGCACCGTCATCGTCACCCCCTGCAAGGACTGCTCCGGCGAGGGGCGCACCTGCGTCGCCAGGACCCGAGGTTCCATCCCGCCGGGGTTTCCACCGGAACCCGCATCCGCATGTCTGGGCGCGGCGAGGTTGGCTCGGGCCGGCGGCCCCAACGGCGACCCTCACCTGGAGATCCACGAGAAGCTGCACGAGTTCCTCGAGCGACGCAGACGACCTCTACACCGAGCTGCGCGTGCTTACGACCGCGGCCGCCCTGGGCGCCGATTCTGCAGACCCTCGACGGCGAGCAGAACGTCACCGCTGGCCGGCAGCCAATCCCGATGAGGTCGTGCCGACGGTCTAGGCGCGCGCTGCGCCGCAAGGGCCGCGGGACCTGCACGTGTCCATCGTCGGAGACCCCCACACGCCTGGACGACCGCCAGCGCGAGCGTTGGCTGAGCATTTGCCCGCCTGCGCGGGGAGGATGACGTCGAGCCCGTGCGCGACTCCAGCGTTATGGGCAGCTCAGGAGCGCTTCTCCGGCGCTGAGGACACGGGCCTGCAGCCTGGCTTCCTGCCTGCGGCTATTTTGCGTCTGAGGGGACCTGCGCCAGTAGTGGGAGTCCGGGGTGGCCTGGCCCCGAAGATCGCCTGCCCCACGCGCACGCAGGTGGAGCCGCCCTCGATGGCGGGCCCTCGAAGTCGCCGCTCATCCCCATGGACAGCAGCCCGTCGCCGACGGTGCCGGCCTGAGGGCGGAGTCGCGCAGCTATGCATGATGCGGAAGACCGCGCACCCGCGCCGCGTCGTCGGTGTGGGCGGCGAGCGTACGGTGAGCCCGCGCACCCGCAGCGGAGGAGTAGGACGGCAGCGCGGCGAGGAAGGCGGCTACGTCGGCCGGTTCCAGCCCGAACTCCTGCTGGGCTCGCCTGAGGAGTTGACCCGCACGTGGGACGTCCAGGCCTCGCCCATTCGCCCGGAGACGGCGGTCGAGGGTCTCGGCCAGGCGCAGGGAGTCCAGTGCCTGAACTCGTCGCGCGGCGCGGCCACGTTCTTGGCCTTGTTGGTCTGCAGGTGGCCGATGACCGACCAGGAGATGCCCAGGTCCGCCAGGTTCTCGCTTTTGCGCTGGGCTTCTTGGACCCTGTTCTCCCGCATCTGGGTGATGCCCGCGGCGAAGGCAGTGCGCAGGCGCCCTCGGGACCGTCTTGAGACCGGCAGCAGACGGATCTCGGCGGCATCCCGGCCAGCGCGCTCGGCGGCGGCGTCGATCCGGGCGCGGATGGCGGCTGGGATTGCGGTGGAAGTCCTCCACCGTGACAGCAGGTATGCGGGGCGCCGAAGTGGCGGGTGGGGATCTGCGGGCAGCGGGAGGCGGCTGAGGATCGGCCGCGTTATCCGACGCTAGCACCGGCAGCGGCCGCCGGTTCGACACCGCCTGTAGGCTGGGGCGTGACCGCACCCGTCTTCCTCACCCCCAAGACCATCGAGCCCGCCGACGCCCCGCGTCTGCCCAGCCTGGACCATCCTCATGCTCACTGACCTGAGGCCCGACACGCCGTAACCGTGCGGCGCCTGCGCCCGAGGAACACGTGGACCTCGTTGACGGAACCGGCCTGCGCTGATGTGCGAGGTGACCGGGGCCGGCGTCGGCGGGGCCAAGGATCGTCTGGCCGTGCGGGTCCTGCAACGGATCGAGGAGCTGGCGCCTGCTGTGGCTCACCGTCCAGGCTCTGGCCAAGGGCGGGGCGCGATGAGCAGGTTGTCGAGACCGCCACATCGAGGTCGGGGCGGAGCTGGTCTTTCCCGGCAGTCCGAGCGCTGCGTGTCCGTGTGGGCAGGGGCCAAGCGAGGCCAAGGGGCGCCAGCGCTGGCAGGCCACGGCGCCCAGGCCGCCAAGCAGCCCGGCGCGCCCGCGTTCCCCGAGGTCTGAGGAGGTCCGACACCCGGGCGCTGGTCGACTGGGTGGGGAAGACGGTCCAGAACGGGGGAGTGGTGCTGGTCCTGCACGAGGAGGCGGGCACACCGATCAGCACCGCGATGGAGTCCATGCGCCTGCCCGCCCCAGGGGCGGCGCCGCTGGTGCTGGCTGTCGTTGTCGGCCCCGAGGGCGGTATCAGCCCCGAGGAGACAGCGGCCCTGGAGGCCGCCGGGGCGATGACGGTGCGGTTGGGCCCCCACGTCATGCGCACCGCCTCAGCCGGCCCTGTCGCCCTGGCCGTCCTCGCCCACACCAGCGGCCTGTGGGAGTGAGGTGATGGTGACGATCCTTGTGAGATCGGAGGAGCTGAGTCGGCTGGCTGACGAACGTGGCGTCAGCGTGACGCTGCTTGCTTCAGGCTAGTGCTCTTTCGAGTGCTTTCGCATGAACTGACTGCGAGTTTCGCCCTGCGCCTCAGCCCTACGGTCCAGTGCGTCTCGATGTGAGCGTGGCACTTTGAAGGCGATGGTGACAAGATCCTCGTCTGAGAGTCGAGGCCTGCCTGGAGAAACAATGAACTCTCCTGGAGTACCGGGATACTCTCCTCGTTCTGCTGCCTCACCAAGTCGCTCGATCTCGTCGTCAGTGAGCGTGGCTCCACTCTTCGTCTTATAGGTGCTCATGTGCTCTCCTCTGACCTGTAGTTCCTGGAGCCATCTTGTCGGTGAGTCTCATGGCGTGAAAATCAGTAGGCTGCCATCGTCGAGTTCCACTCCACTATCTCGAGCAGCCGTCCATGAGAGTCTGCTCCGGCTGCTGCGTAGTACTCAGGTGGGTCATAGTTTCTTCGGCGGACTGCGATGGCGCTGCGCCAGGCGGACTCAACGTCTGCGACCTGTATGTCAGGGTGACGGCGGGTAATGCGAGGATGAACGGTGATCCCGTCCAACATCCGCACATCCCCCTGCCGACATGTTTTGTTAGACAAAATTCTAACATGTCGTGTCGTGGGGTCGCTTCCCAATGGGGCGGCTTTGCGGGCATGCTCTGTCTATGAGCGAGACGAGTGAGCGATGAACCTGCGGGGCGGCGGCCGGCGGGGAGCCCGGATACGCGGAGCCATTCTGGCGGCGGCCCGAACCGCCTTCGCCCGCGACGGCTACCAGACCTCGCTGCGTGGTATCGCGCGCGACGCCGGCGTCGACCCGGCTCTGGTCCACCATACTTCGGACCGGCCACGTCGCTGGCCGTCATCGAGTCGACCGCCGGAGTCGACGCCAATCTCATGCACCGGGCGGCCGCCATCACCGAGCTCGAACCCGAGCAGCTGGGGGAGGGGATCGTGCGCGCCTTCATTACCTTGTGGGATAAGGCGGGCGCGGACCGCTTCACGGCGGTCATCCATGCCGCGCTCGGCCAAGGGGCCACGATCGCCCTCCGTGACTTCATGCCACCGTCCTCTCGCCGGATCGTCACCATTTCTGCCCCGACCGGCCCCAGCTGCGCGCCCAGCTCATCGCCAGCCAGATCATCGGGCTCGGCCCGGCCGCTGGGTCGCCCATATGGACCACATCGCCGGCCCGATGTTGAGGCCGTTGTTGCGCTCGTGCTGCACCATCCAGCGTTACGCCTTCGACGACCTGCCGGACGTCGCCAATCCAGCCTGATCGCTGAGATCGGTTGAGGTCTCCAGCCGAGTTTTGTCCATATGGGACGACTTTGAAGCCGCGTTTCTGGCTTGGAACCAAGCTAAGCTGCTCTGACCTGCACAGATGTGAACTGCCCTGGCTGAAGGGCCGTTCAAAGTCGTCCCATACGGACAGTTTTCCGCCCAGGCTCTGGACAGCGGGTCGTTGTCGACCTATATTCATCACATGATGAAAAGCGATGAGGAGACGCGCCCCGGGAGTCGGGGGCCAGCAGCCGATCGCACGACTCAGGCTCAAACCCGCAGCTGCAACCGGCTCAACGTCGCTGGCCGTCACTGTGAAGGACCTGCGCGTGAACCGCGTGGGCGCAAGGAGATCCTCCACGGCCTGACCTGAACCTGGAGTCCGGCACCATCACCGGCCTGCTCGGCCCCTCGGGCTGCGGCAAGACCACTCATGCGCACCATCGTCGGCGTCCAGCTACCGCGGACAGGTCGAGGTCCTCGGGCACGCACTGGGCGCCGGCGCTGTGCGCGGTCGGGTCGGCTAGTCACCCAGGACCAGGCCGTTCACACCGACCCGACGGCCCGCCGAACCTGCGCTACTTTCGCCTCCTGGCCGGCAGCCGGGCCCGCGACCTGGACGAAACTCTCGACGTTGTCGGGCTCACCGCCCCTGGCGGACCGGGCCGTCCCACCTACTCCGGTGGCGAGGCCGGACGCGGGAGCCTGGCCCAGCGCGCTCGTGGCCGATCCCGACCTGCCTGTCGCGGATGAGCCCACACTGTCGGCCTGGACCCGGTCACCCGCGAGGAGCTGTGGACCACCTTCCACGCCCTGCCGAGCGCGGCGCCACCCTCCTGGTCTCCAGCCACGTCCCGCGACGAGGGCCGCTGCGACCAGGTCCTCCTCATGCGCCAGGGCCGCATCCTGGCCACCACCACGGCCAAGGACCCCTGGCCAGCACCGGGCGGATACGGTCGACGCCGCCTTCCTGACCGTCATCGCCGAGTCCGAGAGCCAGCCCGAGCAGAAGGGAGGGCAGCTGATGAACCTGCGCACCTACCTGGCCACCACCCGCCGCATCCTCACCCAGTTGCGCGCCGACCGGCGCACGGTCGGCCCTCATCGACCGTGCCCGCCGCGCTGCTGACCCTGCTGTACTGTCGTACCGCGACTGCGGTGCGGACCTGCTGTTCAACCACATCGCGAGGTCTCCATGATGGCGATCCTGCCTGACCACGGTCATGTTCCTGGTCACCAGCGTCGCCATGTTGCGCGAGCGCTGAGCGGCACCCTGAGCGACTGTGGACCACCCTGATCCACTCGCCGACCTCCTGTTCGGCTACGCCACCGCCTTCGCATCACCGCCGTCATCCAGTCCCTCATCCCAGTGCGCCGTACGCCCCGGGCCTGACGTGACATCTCCGCCGCCTGGGGGTGGTGGTGTCACCGCCCCTGGTCGACGCCTTCGTCGGTGTCCCTGGGCTGCTGGTCTCAGCCTCGCACGCACCGAGTTCCAGGCCGTCCAGTTCATGCCGGTGGTGATTGCACCCCGCTGTTCCTCTGCGGCTCCTGGTCGCCGCGACCAGCCGCCGCGCGCGCCCCTGAGGTGGTCGGTGACGCCCCTGCCCATGAGCTGGGAGGTCGATGCCGTCACTGAGCTCACGACGGCCAGCGAGCCCTCAGACGATTTCTTCCGACACCACCGGTCTGGTTCGCTTCTCGGTCTGGCGGTCCTGTGGCGGCATCCACCGTGCCGCGCAAGACCCGCTGAACAGGGAAGAGTCGCCAACGGCAGGCACGAGGGTAGGACTTTCGTGCCCGCCGTGCGGTGGTGTCGGACGGGGTTAGTTGCCTTTATGTGATCGTTCGCCTGCGGCTCAGCACTTTTGCCGGCATCACCGCCGTCCCCTGGCCAGGAGGATCCGCACCACTGACTCGCGACTGTAGCGACGGCGCTGCGCACTCGTGAAAGCTGGCGGGCGCCTGGGGCATGGTGTCGTTGTCGGCCCGCAGGCCGAGCTGGTCCACTCAACGTCCGCAGCACGGGGCCGTTGGTGCCGGGCTGGCGACAGGGGCCTCCCTGGCGAGCTTCTAAGGCGCTCCAGCTCGCAGCGTTAGCAAGGTGGTGCTGATCGACAAGCTGAGCACGGTGCTGACGGTGCTACCGCCCTCATCTTCTTAGGGGAGAGGGTGAGCCCATCGCGTTCGCCAGCTCATCGCGGTCGGGGACGTTGCTGATGCTCGACGCCGATGACCTGCGCGGCTCGCCCCGCCGTGCACGACGGCGGAGGCTGGCTGCCCACGCGCTCGGTTCAGCCTTCGCCGCCGCGCTCACTGCGATCCTCGGCGCGCCGGCATCACGGGAGTGAGTCCAACCTCCGGTACCGCGATCCGCACCGGGTGGTCCGGATGGCCTGGGTGATGGTCGCCGTCACCGGATCCCGAGGTCCGCGCTGTGCCGCGCGGGGAGCTCGGCTTCGTCCTGGCCTCCGGGGCTGCGACGTGTGCTTCCTGGCCTGCTACTACCGGGCGTTTCAGATGGTCCCGCCAGCGTGGTGGTCCCTATCGACAAACTGAGCGTGCTGGTCACCGTCCCTCTCTCGCGCCCTCGTCTTGCGGGAGGCTGTCAGCAGGCGGTACCGTCGCTGGCGCTGCCGTCGGTGGGACCTTGGCGATGGCGTGTCCAGTGAGAACTCTACGGCTCGAGATGCGCGACATGTCAAAGCGCATTCTAGGGGAAGCGACGCCGTCAATAACTTACCTTATAATTAAATGATTATAGATGGGGTGGATACATTTCAAAGGTGGCTGTAGCCGACAACGGGGCGTAACATCTTCCTGCACCATTATCTGCTCCAATGAAGGACACCGCCATGCTCGGCTATCGCAGCAGTTTCTCTGTAGAACTAGATCCGCAGATCGGTTTGGATCGTAGAAGGCCGTCCGATGCGCTCTCGGTGAAGGGTTCGCCTGGATGCGGAGTCAGAAAGGCTTAAAAGCGTTGAGGACCTGGAACCGCTTCACGAGCAGAGGTTTCCGGGAGGTGATCGGGCACTTTATACCCGCAGACCGAACGGGTGCAGGAGTTGACTACGCCAAACTAATTTACTTTGATGCGCCGAGAGGTGACGAGCAATGGGTTACCTCACTGCTCGTCGGTTTTGATTTCACTGATGACCGAGCTAAGCCCACAGTCGCCATCGAGATCGACTCCACCGCCAGATCCGAAAATGAAGGAAAAACCGCACTGACTGCGAGACCTAAGCTCGTTCAGCGTGTCCTCGAGGCGTACTCCGTAGTGAGCATGGCTTAGTCATGGGGGCTAAACCTGCCTATCTACGTGGAGGTGAGGGAGTAAACGCCTTGATCGAGGGGATGACTGATTCTCGTAGGCGTTCCCTTGTCATTATCTGTGCTGAGGATGGCACGGTTGATCCTACGTACTGGCAAAAAAATTATGACCGAGCTAACGGTGCAGACGATTGGGCAAGCATCCGTATATGTGCTCGATAAGACGTCCGCTGAAGAATTCAATGCCAGTGTGTCGAACGGACATCAAATCTCTCCATACTCTCCCAAGGACTTTTCAGGCCTCCGATTGACCCTACAGACCCTCAAGATGGGTTGAGGCACCGTGTGCTGTCTGCGCAAAGACTTATACAATCTACCGCTCCTTACCTTAGTCGCATGTATGGTCGCCTCTGTCGAGAACACGCCAATACTCAGCCTATCGGAAAATTTTTGCGGCGTCTCGATGCGGTGACTGCGCGAGAACTTGATCGTGCAACTCATCCGGGAAACAACGCTGTCGAGCTCCTGCGAACCCTGTAGCGCCTGGAACTGCAACTATTTTGTCACAAACCAGTGCCCATTGGAGAACAGGCAAAAGTAACCTCGATTGAAAAACGAAATCATGTTCGGGATGAACTCCAAGGTTCTGTTACGGAAACAGTCAAAGACGAGCAACTAGTTGACTTGCTTAACGAAAATGCTGAACTGCGGGCTGAACGAGATCGGCTTCGGCTGCGGCACGCACTGCTAAGGGATTCGTTGCAGCGCGCTAACTCGTCAATTCAAAGACTTGAACATACCATCGACGACAACATTGTCGACTATAATGAAATGGTTCAAGAAATGGAGTCTCGACACAAAGAGAAGCTAGAGAGTCAACAATTTGAGTGGCTAATTAAAGACGAAGAGGCTCGAAATTCTTCAGATAGGGTTCGTACACTCTACTCTACCAATTAGATGAGGCTCGTCGTTTGCTGGCTCGAGAATGGTTTAGATGTGCAGTGGTTCTGGGGTGCTCCAGAACGTCGCTACGTGACAGGAATTGGAACAGTGGAAGAGATTCAAGTATCTGGAAGAGACAAATTTCCGAAACTTGATATTTACTGTGTGACTGGAAGAAGATGATGTATATTGCCGAACGAGACGAGAGTGGCACTGGTTATCTCAGACCTGGCAAAGCCTTGCCATGCTTGATGACTACTACGAATTTCGTCGAACAGAAAGAGGGAAAAGAAAAGTTTTTGGTGGATTACGAGAGTATCTCGAAAGATGGTTACGGCGAGGGCCTGGGCTATTTCGTCCGAGCCGTTATCGCGCTAACGAATCCGACATCGTGAAAGGTCTCTAAAGAAAGTATGCTCCGGAACGTACTTTTTAGTGTACCTAAAGGAGGTGGACCCTTCGGGGAAAAGCCAGCAATGTACTCCCATTGTTATCCAAACAAAGGGCACGGTGAGTCCTCGAATCTACTTTCGAGACTGTGTTCAGCAACTTGGTAAGACTCGTCATTGATACATTGGCAGACATCCGCGTAATACCATGACGAAACTAGTATGGTACTGTGGTGCGTGAGGTATTTTATTTGTCGTTCTGCGAGCAAGCAGGCAAGTAAAAACTGTCGTCATCCTCTGATGTTTCATCCGAGTAATTTACCAACCCAATTGGGCATAGTGTTACAAGTTAGCGTAATGCCTTGTGGGCAGTTCGGCTCCGGAGCCGCCTTCGGGGCCGGACCTGTGTCTCCTGACTATACTACTACCTGATGCTCCAGGACTGCCCCGCCAGCGTAGTCGTCCCCATTGATAAACTGAGTGTCCTGGTCACCGTCCTCTCCTCCCTCGTCCTGCGAGGCCGTCAGCAGGCAGTACCTCGTCGGACTTGCCCTGCTCGTCGGTGGACTCTCATATGCTGATCGTTTGAGAATTGCTCACCAGAAGCGGTGTGCAGACGTACTTGGGCGCTGGCAGGACGTTCTGTACTGTAGCCTCTACTTGGTGTCTTAGTGCCCTCGACTTGGTGCCCTGACTTAGTGTCTTAGTGCTTCGGCTCGGCGTCCTAGTACCTCCTCTTGATACCTGACAAGCCGACTTAGTGATCCGACGTGGTGATTTAGCGATCCAGCTTAATGATTTGAGCGTTGACTTAGTGACCTGACGTGCTTACCGCTCTGCGGCCCCATGCCTGGGCACGCACATCGCCTCCTCACGCGGTCGACGAGATCGCCGAGACGTAGCGGGTGCGGTGGCTGGCGTCGCGTAGTTGGACGATGACGGTGCTGGCTGCTTTATGCGTTCAGTTCAGGCTTGTTCGCCGCACTCACTGCGATCCTCGGCAGGCCGGCATTACGGGAGTGGAGTCCAACCTCGGTACCGCGATCCTCACCGGGTGGTCCTCGTTATGGCCTGCACTGGTCGCGCCAGAAAAACTCCACGAGGTCCGCGCTGTGCCGCGCGGGGAGCCTCGGCTTCGTCCTCGCATCCGGCTGTGACCTGCGCCTTGTGGTTTGCTACTACCGGGTTCTCCGAGACGACCCGGCTAGTGTGATGGTCCCCATCGACAAGCTGAGCGTCCCTGGTCACTGTCCCCTCTCTCCTCCCTCGTCCTGAGGGAGTCTGTCAACAGGCGCTACCTCGTGGGGCTAACGCTGCTCGTCGGTGGGACTCTTGCGATGAAAGTGACCCTCTGAGCTCCCATCAGATGTCATGGTGCTTGGTTGGAGGAATTGGTCGTTCGGACGACTGTACTTAGTGCTTCGACTTTGTGCCTCACTAGCCAGCTCGACATGAGTGGATCTGGGTATTTGTTTCGCCATTCTCACTCGGTCGACGAAATTTTTGATCGTTTTAGTTTCGTGTATCCTGAATAGGGTGCTACAGGAAAAACTTCTTTTAGTGCGTTCTATGTGCGCAGTGGACTTTTGATTTTGATGGCTAGCTGGACCTTTTGCTGAGCAGTTCTCAGTGTTGATGCTTAGTTTGTGAAGTGTAACTTGGGTGAGATTTCTTCCTCAATCTTCCCGGTGTTGTTCTCCATTGGGGTAGCTAACCTGAGTCTTTCGATTACGGTGCCGGAACTACCGTCACCAGTTGTATGAATCAGCTGCTTTTCAATTTCCCAGCAAAGTAATTAGTGGATACTGTTCTGTTGTTTCAGTTATGTTGCTGATCACTGCTTTTACGGAGGCGTAGAAGTTTAGATTTGACTTCCGACCATCTCCGTTCTCGGTGGGAGGCTATTGTTGCTTAGATTAACTTGCTCGAGGAAAAATGATTCTGTGTGCACCTTTCAGCTGAAGTTAAACCTTTGCTTTTTCAAAACTTGGTTGATTTTGCGAAGGAAGCTCACTGTGAACTCGAGCATCTAGCATGAAGGTGGTGTCTTCAAATATTGCGTCACCAGAGAAGTTACTAGATGTGATTCAACTGCGTTTTTGAAGGTGCATTCTGAAAAAGTTGACACTATGGATGAAACTAACTCCCCCGAAATCCGTGGTCAGCATGAAACTTGCGTTCTGGAAACTAGCGTCTTGATGGAAAGTCGTAGCCGTAAACTTAGTTTTCCTGGAAGGTGCAGTTTATAAAGATGGTTCGCCCCTTAAAGGTGGTATTGCGAAAATCAGCTGTTTGCATGAATGCAGCGTCTTCAAAATGTAATTAACTTACTGAAGATGGTTTCAAATAATCGTGTTTGAGTGAAACTAACAGCGCTGAAGTCGGTTTTCTTTGAAAGAGGCATGTCGGAAATCAGTTGTTCGCAAAAATTGCGTTCTCTAAAGTTTACTTCTTTGAGTAAACGATGCTTCACTAAAATCAACTTCCCGTTTGAAGGAATTCTCAAAAAGAAGGCGACTTGTTTATAGAGTTGCCTCGAAAGCTAACTTCATTCTGAACTTAGATTTCCAAAAGTTTGCTATTTGAGTGAGCGTGGAATCGTCGAAACTAAGCGCGGTCAGAATCGTTTGCGTAAAGCTGCTTTGCTGTGAGTTGAATACCGTGTGCGTCGATTTCTCCTATCTGGAGCGTAGTCAGTTAACGTGTTCCGTGATCGTGAGCACCATGGACAACAGATCCAGATACTCCAGGGGCCGCGACTCTGATGTTTTGACTTCCGCTGTGGTGGACGAGCGGAGTGCTCGCGCACAATACGGAGAGGATCGTGGGTTCGACTGGATTGTCTGCGCTAATAGGGGCTGTGGGGATCCGTCCGTTGGTCGCGTACCGTGTATCTCCGTTCGCGTCTTGAGGAGTCGGTCGGTGCGCAAGTAGTCGCAGAGGATGTCGATAACGCCGAATAGCCCTCAGATAATTAGCATCTGAGAAGAACCAACTGATTATAAGATTATTTTGAATCAGATATTGACACCATAATTAATAAGATCCTATGAAGAATAATGATGAGGATTTAATTATGATTAGATATATATGATTTGACATTACTGATGATGATGATGATTAACTGCTGTTTTGCCATGTCTCTCACACTACTGTCTCCTGGCTGCCCAGCACATGTTTCAGCCTACCTCTACTATTTTCTGACTTCACCGTGGTCTGCACCTTCACCGCCTGAGGACGTTCGGTGACCTCCTGGGCGCCTGACGAGGTCCTGCGCCATCGAGGCGGGTCACCGGACGTCGACATCCACGTGCGCGGCACCGCCGTCACCATCTCCGCCCCGCTGCACGCGTCGACACCGTCGTCGTCCTCCCTCCGAGCTCGACGTCGCCCGCACCGGCACGCCCCTGACCGCGGACGCCGTCGAACGCGTCGGCCTGCTGGAGACCTCCATCCGCCCCACCGAGGTCCTCACCGACGACATTCTCACCTCCCACGGCCGCACCATCCGCCCTAAGTCGCTCGGTCAGAAGGCCCACCGACGCCATCGAGGAATCCACCATCACCTTTCGGTATCGGCCCCGCCGGCACCGGCAAGACCTACCACATGGCTGGCGCCGTCGACGCCCTTGGCCCGCAAACGCGTCTCGCGCATCATCCTCACCTGCCCGCCGTCGAGGCCGGTGAGAACTCGCTCTGCCCGGCAGCCTACCGACAAGATCGACCCTACCCAGCCCCTTTTACGACGCTTCCACGACATGCTCGAGCCCGATGCCCTGCCCCCGCCTCATGGCCGCCGGCACCATCGCGTTGCCCTGGCCCACATGCGCGGACGCACCTCAACGACGCTCGTCATCCTCGACGAGGCCCAGAACACCAGCCCTGGAGCAGATGAAGATAAACCTCACCTGCCTCGGCTTTCGCCTGCGCATGGTCGTCACCGGAGACATTCCCAGGTCGACCTGCCCGGCGGACGCGAGTCCGCCTCATCGTCGTGCGCAGTGATCCTCGCCGGGGTCGAGGGCATCAGCTTCTGCGAGCTCGGATCGGCTGACGTCGCGCCACCG